>JAESGV010000661.1_pt1 | contig 14911 bp, 8 predicted proteins | sample 9269781 | NCBI WGS metagenome assembly JAESGV01 (sample SAMN15741586, study PRJNA653496) | algae metagenome | isolation source: Tildeniella torsiva UHER 1998/13D and co-occurring heterotrophs from... | place: Slovakia: Slovak Paradise National Park, Hrabusice, Kosice Region | collected 2000-01-01 | reverse complement strand
AAAAAGCACGCATATGAACCAAGACAGACTCGAGGCTATCGCTCGAGATCATTGGATATCTAAACAACAGTTCCACGAGAGAATAATAACTGAACTATTCGATGCGCGTTTCACTCTCGACATTGAATATCTTGAAAAAACACACATTTTAGAAAAGTACAACTCGCAAACACGTTAATAACTAGTATAGATTTTTATGGAGTAACTTTACGCAAGATTCAACTTGGGAACATGTTGTGTTGATCATTTTGACTGTTAATCAAAAATTCAAAACTGGACTAACGTACAAATTGTGGGGTATGATTTACGCGAGTATTATTTAACAAATAGAAACCTTGTTACGTGATGAAGAACAACAATCAAACTTTGACGTGCTATTTAACACTGTACTGTCGAACTATACTCAGATAAAAACACCACAAGACAGCACAGCAGTAGTAGAGTTCCTCATACACTGTTATGAGTCGTTGGAGAATGCAACAATTCGTGCCAACTGCTTAAAAGTTGTTTCCTTACCGATGTGGAGTGCGTTGAGTGCTACAAGGTATGAAGAATTGATACATACTAACCATAAACAGACTAGAAAAAGAGTTATCGCAGAACTCGGCAACAAAAAAATTGTGGACACGGTTACAGAAACGTATGGAGACAGATGAAACTATGCAAGTCGCAAAATCGTTTATTCCAGATCTACTAGTACAGTTTCTGAATGTGATCCAAACAGATAGAGAAGGTATGACTATTTACTATTTGTCTTACATGTAGAAACACAAACATTTGTTGAACGCTCACTAGAGTTTATCGTCATCCTGTTGTCACAAATATCAACCAGAAAATACTTACGACCGCTGTTAGAAGATGTACAATTGACAACACACTGTGAATTATCACCAACCGTTTCGAAAATGCCCAAGTACCTGTCCATGATCAAACACTTGCTACGTTATCAAGTCGACGAATCAACAGGTGAAACAATACCCAGTAATCACACAAAACGATTACAAATACTACAACGCACTGCGTTCAAATATTTTGAAGATTTGAAAGAGTTGTCATTGGCCAATGTGAAATCGTTAGAGTCAAAAACGAATTTGACTCAGTGGTTTGATAAACTACAACAAAAGACCCTACGGGATCTCTGTGTCAAGTTGGAGTTGCTTGAACCAATTAGTGACATGGAGGAAGAGGAAGAACAAGGAGAGTCAAAAGAACACCTGGTAACATTATTAGCAAACACCTTTGCTCATGTACCATCACCACTGTTATCGATCTATACTCCAGTAACAGAAGAACATGTATGGAATGATAGTTACCCCAGTTGGAAGATGACCCTACAAAACATTAGTGTAGAAGACTATTTGGTTAGAAATTTTGAATTGTTCTTGTTGGAACAAAAGTATGTTTTTTTTGAAACACTAACATTCTAGTTATCGATTGCGTGAAAAAATAGAATCTGTTGTATTTGCATTGAATCCAAAGCTTAGCCCAACAAACAACAAAACATCATTTACCGGTCAACACGCTGATACACTACCAATAACCATGTTGGAAGTAACCAATATTTCACCACCCAAACTCGGTCAACTTTATCCATCACGTGTACTAGCAGAAGCATCAGCAGATGGCGTATGGGAAGAGTGTGAAATTGCACTTGTTCAAGTAGATACAGAGTTACGTATTGGTCAACAAATTGATGAAACAATACCATTTAAACAACGATATGGTATCAAGGCAGTACGTATCGCTCGTGTATTACGTACAGAAGATGAATCAGGTGTACTACGAAATATTGAAACTGATGTTGATTTTGAAGCATCCAACAGTGGTCGTAGAATTATAATAGAACTGAATCCACAACAATTTATCCAAGATGGAGTAGAATTGTATGAGAGTTTTAATTTGATTGTCAAGATTAATGACTTGTGGAAACCAAGTCCAATTGATTCACACAATGTGTTAGGCAAGTATGCCAATATACCAGCATGGTTACGTGGTGCATATTTGGGATATGGTTCACCTGATGAAGATGAAACAGATGTTACTAGTGAATATGTTGATACCTTTTTATCAGTAGAACATGTAAAATCAAGTTTCCCTGATAAAAAGGTTACCATACCGAATGATAGTAATCCACCATATCGTTTAACCATTGGTGAAGAATCAGTACAAGTCGAATCATTTGATAGTCAATCATGTACACTATTTGAAACACCCAAGATGAACACTATTCGATATACTCCACAACAAGTCAATGCTATTACTAGTGCTATGAAGAGTGGACTAACTGTCATATCAGGACCAACAGGTACTGGTAAAACACAAGTAGGTGCACAAATCATTGCAAACTTGTACAGAAACTTGAAACAACGTATACTAGTATTGGTTAAATCAGAACAAACACTACACGATGTATTGTTCAAACTATCAGAACTTGATGTACAACAGAACCATATCATTAGTGTAGCTCAGTCAACCAAACAAGTGTACGAGTACTATTCAAAACAAGGTCGATTGAATTACATGCTACATCGTAGGATGGAATTGTTAAAGATTGTGGATCAACTAGCTACAAGTTTGAATTTGACACAATATGTTGGATCAACATGTGAAAATGCTCAATACTTTTTCTTGTCACAGATAACATCAAGATGGGAACAATTTAAACAATCTTGGTATGAAATAAGCAAAACACTAACATTTAGTTCATCCAATGCATTGGTGTCTGATCATTTCCCATTCTCCAATTATTTCAAGATTACATTCCAAGGTTCATATGAAACAGATATGAGTACAGCGGATCAGTGTTATCGATACTTGACCAAGATATTTGATGAACTATCCCAGTATAGAGCATTAGAAATTATAAGAGGAGAGACAGAAAGATATCAGTACTTGTTAGATAATGCTCGTATTGTAGTTGCAACAGTGAACCAAGTACCTGTTGATCAATTCGATACTGTTATTGTAGAAGATGCTCATAACATGTTACAGTTTGACACATTGATACAAGATAGACGATTGCAGAGATTGGTATTGATTGGTGATGAAACAGCACCAACGAGTTCAGTCCGAAACCCAATACTTTGTACATGTAACCACATGGATATGAGTTTATTCCATCGTGTATGTTTATTAGACATTAGTCCACCTATTCGATTCTATGATCAAGCCAAAATGAGACCATCCATTGCTGCACTCGTACCACTGTACACTTCATCACTATTACATACACAAGATGATCATAATCAAGGATTTGCATATACTCATCAAGTCATCAACGTTGGAGACTTTATGAACCGATCAGAAATACAAACTCGGGCCAATGTATGGGTAAATATTGGAGAAGCAGAGTACATTGTAGCAGTATACATGTACATGAGATTGATTGGATATCCAAAAGAGCGTATCACAATCATGACCACCCATAACAGTCAAAAGGATTTGATACAAGATGTACTTGATCGTAGATGTTCGCATCCACTCTTTGGCATACCACGAGTAGTAACAACTGACAGTAACGAGACGAACGATTATGTATTGTTATCACTAGTAAGAACAACAAGTGTAGATCATGTACGATCAATACCAGTGGTATATCACTTGTTTACAAGAGCAAGATTGGGATTATATGTATTTTGTAGAGCATCAACATATGAATCAGTAGAATTAGAACCTGTTTGGAAACATTTTGAAAATACAAGAGATTTACAATTATGTACATCGGAAACGTATGGAAATGGAAGACAAGGAAACACAACAACAATTAAAGATGTTGCAGAGATGGGTAAGCTGGTGCATACACTGGCTCAAAATAAAGTGTAAACTTTTGTCAACCAACAAGCACAAACATGAAGTTGTACATTACCATACTGTTGGTGTACTATGTACTCGCACAACAGTCCCAAGACCCATGCAACTTTCCCGACTCATCACGCTACTACCGATATAACCAAACTATTGATTGTATTCGCTCAGTAAAATTCTCAGCGGAGCTCGTTTCGAAAACACTAGATACATTGCAGGCGCTATATCCATCATACGTGTACAAAGATTTAGCGAAAAACTCGTATGTCTATTTTAATAAGCTTAACATGTCAGACTATTAAATGGTAGTCCCTACAACATTACTACAACGATAGAAGATGATCTTGCGCAATTAAGAACGAGTACTTTTACTACCGACTACGATTTTCACGCTAATTTGACGTCTATTTTTATAAAGTTGAAAGACACAAATACTCGTTATCGGAAACCAACATGCTATAGTCAATTCACATTCGTACAACCGTTTCCGCTTGTCAGTAGCATTCAGACGGTTAATAATACAAAAGTACAAGTATTATCGGTTGGAAAAACTGATTCTATTGCCCAACAGTTTTATCCTCAATTATACACAGAGTATAATGTAACATCTTTCGGCAAGTATGAGAACCTACGTGTGTTACAGATAAACGGAGTAGATGCTATGGAGTATATGAGTACGTGATTATACAAATACTAACAACTAGTCAAAAACTGTGCTGAACCATCACCAAGAAGTAAAGATGTACAAGTAGCCTTTAATCACTGTCTGATAAGGGATTGGCAAGTACAATTTATTTACATTTTCAACTATCCACAAACACAAACGATTACTTATACATTGTTCAATGAGACATCACAAGAGGCAATTGTTGTACCAGTGAATTGGTTAGTAGCTACAACAAACACATTTTCCAAATCGAGTGATTTTGCCAACTTGTGTGTTCAACAAGATGACAGTATGTACATTTCCAAACTATTAATAATTAGACATGTTAGCATACATGAATGCAATCAACTATAATCCAGGTCCATCTTTCACTGATCGATTATCCAATACATTGTTACAGACACCAGACTTTTCCATGTCTACTTTTAAAAATGACTATGCTATACTACGACTATTTACATTTTTACCAACTCAAGGTAACACTGCCAATGAGATTATGAGTACATTTGAGGCACTAAAACCACGTGGACAAATATCCAAACTCGTAATAGATTTAAGAGCAGGACTATCAGGTGGTGATGATTGTTTTGCCTACAGTTTGGCTCAATACTTGATACCCAGTGTACCCTATGTACCAAACTATCCTATTGATATGATACAATCATCGTTACTGGTATCATTGTATAGTTGTCCTGCTACTAGTGGTAACAATGATTTATCATTATTGTATAGTACACAGAACATGTCATACATGGAGAATGGTAGAAATTGGTTCTTACAGGGTATACAACGAACAAGAGGAGGTAATACCAGTACATATAGTCAATTAGCACATAGACAATGTACTGATGGATATAGTAGTGATTATTACTTTTTCAGAAGATGTCCTTATCGATGGACACCACAGAATTTGATCATTATCACTGATGGTACATGTGATGGGTCCTGTGCTATTTTTGTCAAAATGTTACAGCAACTACGTAAAGCTGTAGTGGTTACTGTTGGTGGTATCTATGGTATGAATACACCCATGGAACCAGTATCAACAAAATCAGCACGAACAACACCATACAAGACATTTATTTCATACTTGCAAGCAAGTGCTTCATCATGCCCTATAGCTGTACCTAGTGCTTTTCCTAGTACTGCTGACTTTAATATCATGTTAGAAGAACCCTATGGATATAATCCCATAGTTAGTGCATATGAAAAGTCTAGAACGAATACTGATTTACCCATGGAATTTACTAGTTTGGGTGCAGATTATCGTATATTGAACTGGAACTTTACCAATAATGAGAATATTTATGCTAGTGTAACACCATTGTTCTCACAATGTACATCATGGCAGTATCAGGAAAATGGTTGTATACCGAGTACAGGTACAGCCAACGGTATCTATGGTAGTCCATGTAACCAATCATTATATGATACAACACAATGTGTATTGTTCAGCTGTAATGATGGATACTATTTGAATGGTACATGTCAAAGTGTACCTCAACCTGATCGTACAATTGGATCAAGAATTGCACTCAAGATTGGAATGGGTGTACTAGGATCATTAATTGGTATTGTTTTATTTGTAGTTGTACCCATTGCAATAGCCATTGCAATTGTTGTGAAAAAGAGAAATTTAATTTAAATATCGACATACTTGTCTTTTCGTAAAAATAGTGTTTCAAATGGCATCAATGGATCACGTGTAACGATTTGTAACTTTTCTGGTACATGGACATCAATTGTGATTTCACCAACACCTGTAACGGCAATCCATCCAACACCTGGAATGACAATATCAACTATACTACGACCACGAGTAGTACCAACCAACTCTAATGTTTTCTTTTTCGTTAACCCATACAATGTATGGTTTTGTGCGTTCTGTACCTGTTCTTGTGTCAAACTACTGCCATCGTGAACATCATTGACCAATGGAGGTGATAACAAACTTGTTCCAAAATGTTTTTCATATACTTGTTGTGCCTTGTCAATACTAGTCGAGTGTAAAGGTAGTTTTGTACTAGCAAACAATGTAAAAAATATGATATTCCATGACTCTTGTGGTACATTGTTACTGACATAATCGATACGAGCTAATCCACCCAAAAACAAGGATCTTTTTGGTCGTAATCGATAATGATGTGGTTTGAGTTTGTGCGTGGGTGTTATCAATTTCCAATCCTTGGGTGATAAATAGTTGAATACGAGTTCTGGATTGATTACACCTGGTGTATCAAACAAGTGAGAACGTTGAATTTGATCATTACGTTGTGTTGCCAATTGAAAAGAAATTGTACGTAGTGTAGTACCTGGTAGTATTGATGTTGTCAATGATGAATTAAAATTCTTGTCATAATTTAAATCATGGATCAATCGTTCATATTCACTCATACTATTAATACGTGTTGCAATTTCTTGTTTTTTTTCTTTTGACAATCTCTTACTATGGAATTTGGACATTAACTGATTGATGAGTGTACTTTTTCCAACATTTGTACATCCAACAATGAATACATCTCTAGTACCTTGTCTTAATTTTTCAATTCGATGAGCCAATGATATTACATTTTCACCAGTTTTACTACTCACCAACATGACACCTCTTATTTGTGATCTAGTATTATGACCAAGAATACCATCTAGTGCATTCTCTTCTTCGTCATGTTGTTTGTGTACTAATTTGGGCATTCGTTTTACTACCTGTTGTCGTAACCATACTTCAATACGAGCAAATTTGGCATCATGTGGTAACAAATCACACTTGTTACCAACAATCAGAACTGGATTTTCTGTTCCAACAATTTCTTCAAATCGAGGAATGAAACTATTTTCTACATTGAACAAGTCCATAACGAGTACAATGAGTGCATTCTTTTCTCTCAAACGATGCAATTTGGTATAAAAATCTTGTGCTGAAATGTCCACACTACTAACCAAGTTACCATAGTTTGTTAACTCAAAGCAACGTTGACATGTGATTGGCTTTTGTTTTTCAATTCGTTCAAATGCTTGTATGTCTTTATAATCAAACGCATGAACATCTGCGGTATCTGTAGGAGGTGTTGTTGATGCTTTTCTATCCAGTTGCGTTTGATAATACGACAATAGTGCTTGTTTTGTTTTTGTGTGAACTTGCGCATCTTGAACATATTTTGTTACAGATTGTGGGTCTAAATAACCCAAGGTACTAGGGTCATCTGAATGCATGCGAGCACCACAACCAGGACAGTGTGCAGAACCTGCAATTATATCTTCGATGGCTACGTTGTTAATTTTGGAATATTTTAGCATACAGGGCGGACTGGTAACCGATATTTGTAGTGTAACATCGTCTTTTTCAACTGTCTCTGCTTGTCGTCTCAATTTTCGTTTTTCACGTGTGCGATTTCCCAGACGAACTGTATTCTCATGTTTCTTATACGCTAGGTGTTGTGTAACTCGCGAAAAGGTTCTTGCTCTTTGTACAATGCGTGTGAGACGCAACATTTCAAATAGCTGTTACAACAAAATTATTTTTTTTTAAAGCTGCCTAAAAAGGTTTAAAAAATATAATTATATAAATTTACTTTAAAAATTTTTAATATTTAATAATAAATTGTACATAAATATATGTTTTCATTTATTTTGTTTAAATATTTACATATAAATATTATAGAAGAAAAAATAAAAATTTAATTATTTTAAAATTTTAAAACAAATAATATTAATATATATGCTTTATTATATTACTTAATTTTATAAAAGTTTTTTATTTATTAATATAAGAATATTAAATTTTAAGAGTAATTTATCATTTAAGCTATAAACCTTTTTTTAATACAAAATTTATAAACTATTAATCTTATTCAAATATAATCAAAAGTATAACTTATTAATTTAGTTTATATTAAAATAAACTGCACTTTAGGTTTCAAGTATTAAACTACACTGATATACTTATATTTATTTTAGTATTATTTTGACACTTGTCTGAAAATGACATTAAAACCTATAATCAATATATCACTCAACTAAATTAAAGCAAGATGCCGCAGAGCAACATTCTGCTGTGATGTTACTTTGTTTTATTTGCTTGTTTTTAGCGTTAGGTTGGCCATTTTATTTTCATACAGTATTATTAAAAATTATAACACCGCAGTTTCATTATATAACTACTTTAAGATATGTGAGCTAAAATACAGCTTGATATATATAATTTATATTGATATAAACCGCACTTTAAATTTTTAATAGATCTTTTTTAATTATAAATATAAATGCATCTGGTGCGTTTAGTTTATTGAAACTGCACTTAAAGTTTTCAATAATATATTGGACCAATATGCACATGTCTATATTAATACCTTTCCATCTAAATACATCTGATTTGCCCGAAAAAGACATTCTCCTATCCACTTAATTTTCCCTTTGCCCTTATAGAGTAATGGATAAAGCAGAGCGACTCTCAAGTGCTTCGTGACTTCATTTTATGCAGATCTTTTTCAATTATAAACAAAAATGCAACTTGGTGCGTTTAGTTTATTTTGAAATAAACTGCACTTAAAGTTTTCAATAATAAACTGCACACATATGCACATGTCTTTATTAGTACTGCTCTATATATATACATAAAATGTATCCTAAAATGTACAAGATGAACGCATATAAGTCTAGTGCTTACCAAATAAGGGTTAAGATAACGGAGAGCGACCCTCTGATATGATGTGACTTCGTTTTTTTCGCTTGTTTTTGGCGCTAGGTTGACCATTTTGTTGTAAGTGCAATTTGTTTGCGTGCAGTTTATTATTGAAAACGTGCGGTGCAGTTTAGTTTATTTAGCTTATAAACTTACTATTGAAAAAGATCTTGCGCTAGTTTTTGGCGATAAGCGCCGCACGTTTTAAATAATGAGCTGTACGCGAAACACCTGCAATTACAACGATATGGTCTACTAACACCAAAGTCACATCACAATAGAGAGTCGCTCACCTTCATCCATTAGGGCAAACGGAATATTAAATAGGTAGGTGTAAGATCTTCTTCATACAAATCAAATGTACGTTGACGGAAAGGTAATTATATATACATGTGCATACCAGTATAATTTACATTTGTACACTTCGTGTGCGAATTATCTCAGTACAAATTATATACACCATATGTTTATATGTGAAAAAGGTATCATTTCATGTTTTTCTAACACTTATTCACATTTGATAGATCTTTTTCTATAGGAGTTTATAGATTTAATAAACTACACTGCCATCCTATTTGGCGTAAGGTTGACTATTATATTATAAGTGAAGATTATGTGCGTGCAATTTGAATTTCAGAGCGTGCGGCGTAATATAGAATATAAAGTTATAAATAACTACTATTCATGAATCTGCATATGAGCATATCTTTGGATAGTAGGATTAAGAAATAAGAAGTAATCTATGCCGAATGTAATGTATAATAAACTGCACGCGGCAGACTGCATTTACAACAAAATTTTCAACCAGACAACAAAAGTAAGCAAAAGAAAGAAGTCACATCAGAGAATCATTCTTTATTATTCAATTCTTAAAGGAGATTTTTTTCAATAGTATGTTTATAAACTAAACTACATGCAAACAAACTGCAATTACAACAAAATGGTCAACTTAATGTCAAAAATAAGCGAAAAAAATAAAGTTATATCATATTAAAGGCCTGCTCTCTGTTATTTTAACTCTTATTTTAGTAAGTATTATATATATGTGTCATTTTTGTCTATTTTTAAATATATTAAATATTTATATTTAAAAAGTAGTCTTAATAAAGATATGTGCATATCTGTGCAGTTTATTAAAAACTTTAAATGCAATTTATTTTGAAGTAAATTAAATATCAAACTACTTTTTTGTTTATATAATTAAAAATAATCTAAAATAAGCAAATTACCAAGTTAAAGAATAAATTTACTCTTTCAAGCAAATTAAATTTATGTATATAAAAAGATATTATTAAAAACATGTGCTTAAGTGTAATTATTTATTAAAAACTTTATTTGCAGTTAATTACAATACAAACTAATTATATCAAGTTGTTTTATTAATACTTTTATTTAAAATTACAATATGCTTACAAGCTTATTACACTTATAAAAAAATATTTTATTTATGTAATAATATAGGTAAAAAACAAACAATGTTATAAGATTATTTTTGAATATATTTATGATTATATTATAATACATTTTAAATATTACATAATAAATTGCAATTAAAGTTTTTAGTAATAATTTGTATTGTTATGCACATATTTTTATTAATATTAAATTATGCATTTAAATTAACCAAAAAAGAGTATAAAAACCTTTACTTCTTATTTTGCTTATATTATCTATAACATGTATAATAACAAGCAACCTTCTAATGTAATGTTGTAATTTTTTACTTGCTTTAATTATTAAGTTAACTATTTTGTTGTAAGTGTAAATTGTTTATATATAATATATCTTTAAAAATATACAGCAGTTTAGTTTATTTAATATATAATTAAAAAAGATATTTTTTAATATTAGAGGGTTGCTTATATAAACTGCATTAATATGTATATGTTTTTACTAATATCATACTATTTATGTATATTTCATTTAATTTAAAAAATTAAAATAATAAAAAGAATTAAAATCCCATTTATTTAACTAAAGCAAGGATTATATAAAGAAATTATTTAATATATATTTATATAATATCTATAAGAGATTATTAAGTAAACAGCTAATTTATATTAAAATAACAAATATTTCATATAGTTATAAAGAAGTCTTTTCTTTAAAGTTGTGAGATTATAAATTTCTTATCTTATTAATAATTAAATATGATATAAATATGTGTTTATACAATAAAAGTAATAATATAAGATATAAAAATAAAGCAAAGTAGCAAAATAACTTATAAAGAATAAAATATTTGCAATAATTATGTTTAAATACTATAATACATCTTATTATTATAAAATTAAAATAAATAAATTCTTTTTATTTTAGAAAGTAAATTAAGTAAAAGTTGCAGTAATTATATTAACTTTAATTACAATAAAGTTTGTATTTAATATTGGCATAAATATAAATTATATTATATTAAAACTTTTAAAAAAGCAGTTTAAAACCTAGTATTAATCTATAAGCTAACAAACTTTTTAAGTAAAGTTAAATAGTAACACAATATTAAAAGTAATAAAAGTTAATGCTAATAATATTATAAAAGTAATAGTATATTTTATTAAAAATAAAAGTATTATATAAATATTTATTATTAACTTGGTTTTATCTTTAAAATAAAGCATGTAAAACATTTTTAATATTAAAAGTTAATTTTAATATAACTGTAATAAATTAAAGTATTTTAACTTAATTATACTTTTTTTAATTTACACTTGCTTATAAGCTATTAAAACAATATATACAGATTTAGCAATTATTTTATATAACTTTAAATATCTTTCTTTTCTTAGCTTTTCAATTAATAAAATATTATCATTTTTTACAAGTTTATTTTATATATAAAGTATAAATAAATTAGTAATATTTACTTTAAATTTAATATATACTTTTTATCTGTAATCTCTGCAAATTTAAAATTAAAAATAAATTTTGCTTTTTTAATAACATAGTTTATATAGTTTTTATTAAAAATTTTTATATTTATACAAAGTATTTAAATAAATTAAATTAATTATATATATAATATAAAGATATCTAATATTATAATATTATTAATAAAATATATCTTTATAATTTTTGTTTTTTAGCAAATAATTTACTTTTATCTTTTTATATATTAATATATATAAATATTACATAAATTAATATATTTTAATATTTAACTATTTATTTTAAAACATAATAAAAAAATATAATTATAAGTATTAATATTACTTTTATAGCTTAAAGATATTAGTTTTATAATTATAAGTATTAGATTAATCTTTTTTTTAATACTTAAATTTTTAATAAATAATAACATAAATATTTAATCTTGTAAACTACTTAATTATTTAAATTTTAAGGTTTTTTAAACAATATTAACATTTTATATAAAAAGAATTATAATTAAATTTCATCTTATTAAAACAAGTTATAATATTTATATTTAAAGAATTTGTAATTGCTAATAAAATATATATATTTCTTATTATTAAAAAATTATTTTCTAATATATTTTTGATATTATTTAATAAAAAATTCTTTTTAATATAACTTTTATTAATTAATAAAATATTAGATTTAAAGTTGCTTTTTAGTACTTCTTTAATAACTTAATATCTGCAATAGTTAAAAAAACTTTAAAATCAATAACAGACAACATATTAAGGTTATAATATAATATTTGTTATTTTAAAAGATTATATTTAAGTATAATATCTTCATAAAATATTAAAATCTTTAAAACTTAAAAAATTCTTTATAATAGCTTTTATTTTATAATTAATTTGTTTATTAATATTGTTAAAAAATGTTTTTATTTTTTACTATAATTAATATTTTAACTTATGTAACATTTTTTATATATATATCAGTTTTTACTTTATTTTTAATTAAATTAAATGTTATTTCTTTTAAATTTATTTAAATAAGAAAACAGTTTTTATACTTTTTAATAATTTTATCCAATGCTATCAATACATATATTAACTTATATAAAATTAAAACTACTTTATTAGTTTAGTTTTATAAAGTTTATTAAATATAAATATAATAATTTTAATTTTAATATTATGTAAATAAATACTTTTTTTATATTATATTTTACTTTTTATTAAACTTAATTCTTATGTTAAGTCTTTTTAAATTTTTTTAATTATAACAAATGCAAACAAGGCAGCAATATTAAATATTATACAAAAGTAATAAGGTAAAATATAACTTTTATAAAATTATTAATATCTATTTACTTTTATTGCTTTTGTATATTTTATAAGCCTATCTTTATAAATTGTTTTAATTTTTAAGTATTTATAATGCAGTTGTTTATTTTTAATATTATATTAAATAAATTTCTTATAAAATATTATTATATAAAAAAGTTACTTTGTAAACTACTAATATCTATTTTATTTACAATATTATTTATTTTAATAATATTTTTATTTATAATTTTATAATAACCTTTATAAGAATATTACTAATAACTAAAATAATATCTTAGTTTAATATATTATATTTGACTTTATTAAAAAGTTTATATTATCTTGTAATTAATTATACAACTGATAATTTTTGAAATATTATACTAAAAATCAAACATTTTAAAATAAATAAAAATAATTTTATTTTACTATTTATATAATAAGATTGTAATAAAGTGTATTATATTTACTATTACATATATAGAAAGTATATTTTTTATCTTTATTACATATAAGATAATATAATTAATATAATATATATAACAAATATAATATTAACTACAAAATTTAAATCTTAGTAACTTATAAAATATAATATATATTATATATGGTTTATGTAGCTTTTAAGGTATTATATAGTAACATATAGCTGTTTTATAACAATTAACAATAAAATATTAAGAAGAATAAGTTTGTAGCATGTTTAACAAATGTTTATGCTTGCAGCAAACATTATTCTGGTTGTCTATTTACTATCTTAACCAACTCGCAGAAAATAAGAGCATAATAGCTCTAGAGTCAACACAGAACCTGTTTTAGATTCAAACTCGATAACAGAGACATAACTTAAAAAACTGTTTCGATACGATTAGAATAGATAGACACTGGCCCTTTAAAAAAGCGAGGTCATTCCCAAGTTTGAAAAGACAACATGTTTAAATTTGAAGTTTGGGCAGAGCAACAGGACCGTGCGGAATATGTACAAATGCTTCAACGTATTGTTATTTTCATACAATTAACATTTTAGCGATTGGTGGAGAAGACGATATTGCATAAACACATTGTGTTACAAGGGCCCTTCAGAGCATATTAAAATAGTCTTTGTTAGAATTTTATTTTTATTTTTCATTCAATGTTTACAGTTCTCATCATGTACATGCTCTTCATGTCCACAATGTTCATCATGAACGTGTTCATCTCGGACATTATTTTGTCTGTACTGAGATGACTTACACCAAATGATCAAATTGTATCGTTCTCCTGACTTGAGCTCACATGCGCCATGCATGTGCAGACCATCATGTAAAATAGCTCGACCAACTACATTGCTGTATTCACCATAGTCACTATACGTTGTAGGCTTATCTCTATGTCCTCTAAAGAACACTTCTCCACCGGTAAATCCCTCTACTCCCAAACAAATGTTTAGTGTTAGTTCAGAGTCATCGACATGTACGCTCAAATCCAAATCACCACCTTTAAAGTACTCTACGATAAATGTATGGTGATCATCAAGTTCATACGCGCCCTTGTTCATAATCTTGGCAAAGGGTGAAAAGTAGCGAATAAAGCCATCAAAAA
>JAESGV010000660.1_pt1 | contig 14939 bp, 8 predicted proteins | sample 9269781 | NCBI WGS metagenome assembly JAESGV01 (sample SAMN15741586, study PRJNA653496) | algae metagenome | isolation source: Tildeniella torsiva UHER 1998/13D and co-occurring heterotrophs from... | place: Slovakia: Slovak Paradise National Park, Hrabusice, Kosice Region | collected 2000-01-01 | reverse complement strand
AACGGGATTAGAAACATTGTTGGAGCTACAAACACTCAATCTCGCTTCAAATCGTATAACAAAGATTGAGGGATTACACAACAATAAGAAATTAAGCACACTAAATTTAGCAAACAATAACATTCGCGAGCTGAGTGGGTTGCAAGCTTTAACGCAGCTCCCTGAACTAAATTCTTTAGATTTATCAAACAACGAAATCGATGATGAACGAGTAGTTGGGATACTAAAAAGGATTCCAAACCTACAGGTTTTGTATCTTAAAGGTAATCCTGTGGTTGAGAGGATTGAGCATTATCGGAAAATGCTCATCGCTACTCTGCCATTGCTGCACTATTTAGATGACAAGCCAGTTACTGAAGAGGAAAGAAGAGCAGTGACGGCATGGATGCAAGGTGGACCAACGCTCGAAAATGAAGTACGAAAACAAATTCACGAGGAGAAACTCGAGAAACATAGACAAAGTTTGAAAGCATTCCAGCGAGCTCAAGATGAACGAAGACAAAATGATTCTGGAGAGATTTCCTTCTTCTCAGACTATGGAAGAGAAAATGATAGCGATAGGCCCTACAATATTAGTCCTAACATATCTCCTCGTAGTTCCCCCAGAGGATCACCAAGAATGTTAAATATTGCTACATCTCCCAGATCGAGCGTTGCGCAGTCAGAATCATCATTTCTAATTTCTTCGTCACCAATTAGTGGTACATCGCATTCCTCACCATTGAGATTGCAACAATCTTCATCACCAAGAAATAGAAGCGTTGTAAGACATATTAACTTACCTGTGGCACCACCCTCACCTAGACAAAAGATAGTCACTGAAACTACAATAATAAAAGCGTCCGACCCATCAGGAGTAGAACATGTCCTGGAAAAAGAGAAAAAGACTATTATCAGAGAAGAAGATAATAATAGTAATCACGCTCTTCAACATTCTCACTCACCTGTTGTGTCAGCTACAGTAGTAGATTATAGAACAAAGAACAGTCAGGAGATTATACACAAGGTTCATGAAGTTGTCGATGCAATTCGAAGCAAGCTAGCACCATCGCTAAGTCCGAGCAACAGATCTGTAAATAACCAATGGTCTGGGCCAGAAGTGGAAACGCAAAAGGAGTCTACTGAAACTCTACCTAGCACAGCGAAACCAACAGAATTACAAACGACAGATGATAAAGTGAGTGATGCTTACGATGAGAATGAGATGACTGAAGAAGTTGGCAGCTGGCAGCCAACATGGACAAATAAGATACGCGATTCACTTTTGAGGCTAGTAAGAAAACATCTTTTCGACTGGAAAAAGATATCATCGAGCTTGCGAGCTCAGCTGGCCAAACTATACAATTTAGAAAACAATGTTATACATGTCAAAGTAGAGAACAAGATTAAAAACACAGAAGAGATACAGAAAGTTCGGATAGAAGCTTACAGTGACGATTCTTGCAGAAAAGAGTACAACAGAATAATGGCTATGCTTGAGAAATTGATAGAATCTGGAAAGTCAGATCCCAAGAAAGTTGGTCTTGTAGTAAAACCCTCTTGGGAAGATGCAACTAGGGCTGTATGGAACGACTCGTCATTTTTGTTTTAAATTAAAACTAATTTGTAATACTGGGTCAACCAAAATGCTCAAACAATTCCAAAGGACAACACCTCTAGTCACTTTATTCCAATGCACACGATTACTATCTACCTCAAACGCTAAAATTATCGATTTTTCGAAGCGATTCAAAGCACCAGAAGAGCCACCAGAATTCGTGGACGTTTTACACCCATCGTACAAACAAACACCCCAACAAGCAAACACACAAAAAAAAGTTGATGTAATAACAGATAAACTGGAAGAGTCTCAGTACGAATCAATACTTGCAGAGGCAGATCAAAAGCTAGGAGCTGGAGATTACTTCACAGCAACTCAATTGTACACAAAACTCATACATTCCTTTCCGCGAAAACCAATACTCTACGCACAACGTGGTAAAACGTATTCACTCAAGGGTGAACTCAATTTAGGACTGCAAGACTTGAATAGAGCAATAGAGTTAGATACCTCTAACGCTGTCGCATATTATGATCGAGCAGTGTTACTAGCGAACAAAAGAAGAGTGAAAGAATCGCAGAGGAACTACGATTCGTGCATATCCTTAGCAACAGACAACGATTTACTAGTAATGGCGTTGAATAACAGAGGATTTGCTAAAATGACAATAGAAAAAGATATGATTGGAGCACTAGAAGACTTTAAACGCGCAATTGCGTTGAGAGAAACCATTGAGATAAAGAACAACCTCGCGTCGGCGTATATGCGTTTGGATCAGTACAACAAGGCACTACCAATTGTTGAGTCGCTATTTGATAACGAAAATACGCTAAACAATAGATTGAAGTTAATAGAGTGCCACAAGCAGCTACAATCGTACGAAAAACTCACCGAACATGTAAATGCATCGATAGGCCAATTAGAAACTAATTGTGAAAGCAAAACAAAATCAGAGCTCAAGCAAATCAAGACTGTACTGCACGAACTATATAAAATACGAGCACGAGTGCATATGAACCACGGAAGCAAAGAAGAAGCGTTTGCAGACCTTTCAAGTTCTATTCGATGTAGCTCTCGTGACGCACAAGTATGGACTCAACGAGCGTCACTTTTTATGGAACAGGGAAAGTATGATGAAGCTACTTTCGATCTCACAGCTGCACTGCAACAACAAGAAGCTGGTATCGTACCAAAAATATTGCGTGCAGAATGTTACGAAGCGTTAAATCAGACCAAGAGCGCCATATTAGATTACGAGAGTGTTGTTAATGAGGTGGAATCAAAAGCTGAACTACACTTGAAGATTGCAGAGTTGTATGTAAAGGGTGCTCCTAGTAAAGAGGATGTGAAACAGGCCCTATTTCACTTGAGATCAGCAATTTATTCCTCACAAAGAATCAATGTTGATGCCCATTACCAACGTGCCATGTTGTACAATCGATTAGCACGAGAATACAAGAATGAGCAGTACAAAGATAAAGAGTTGGAAGATTACTCCAAGATTATAGAGGGTACTAGTGGTGACATATCAGCAGAGCACCTACAAATGAGACGAGTAGCATTGTCGCATAGTGCAGTAATCCACTTTTATAGAAACGAGTACGACAAAGTCCTGGAGATCACGGAGCAGAAGAATAGTTCACTGATGATGAGATCAAAAGCGTTTTGGAAATCAAAGTCGTATTTGAGAGCAGCGATGACATTTGCCAGGTTGCTTTCCAAGAGGTTATTTGTTAAGATGTAAACTCGCGACGTTTTGTAATTTTGTTTGAAAGCTGTGACATCATGGGCAACTCACTCGTTCATGATGAAGAAGCACGAAATGATATTTCAGTACTTGAACAAGAAGTAGAACAAAGCGAAACCATAGAATGTGAAGAAGAAGTCGATTCACACAATAAGTACTACATACGTAAACACCAATATCAAATCATTCCAAAACTCCGAGAAGATGAACGAGTAAACGTATCGTACCCACTCAAAAACATCGAAGAAGATATTACTAGTAAATTCTACTTGGCTGCTACATCTTACTACAAATGGCAAACTGAAAAGGGCTCCATGGTTATGTCTGATATAACAATAATTACACAACATGCAAGTGATGACGATAACGATGAGCGAATACGCACCGGACTCATTGACAGATTAAATAACATTATTTTAGCACATTACATAATCGGCGACTGAGCTGCAGATCAACGATTACATGAGGTTGGTGGGTTTTTAATATGCAGCAGAGGCTGGTCATCAAACAACAGCTGCTTCCACCTACGAAAAGGCTTGACTGGTCATGGCCTAAGTTTAGAATCAGTAACAAAACCAGGACACTACATACGACTCATTGGTATCAAACTAATGTTGACAAATCGAAGATTACAGTACGGTGAAACACTACAAGAGTTTTATAACTCGGCAACTTTTTCATACGAAGATAACAACACTTTGGTAAATGCACTATCAAAAGCTACTATTAGCTGTAGTTATGAGGTGATGACATACGGAAACCCCAAAAAGATTTACTTTATTCCAACAGAAGTAGTACAACGGTGCAGGTACTTGCCTGATCGTATCTATTTGTGTTGTTATGATGGAACTAGAGTGATCACAGTGGATGATCGTGAAGCAACATTGGGACCTATATCTGATGCAGGTTTGTTAAGAGTTATCAAGACAGCAAAAGGAATCGAGTTTGAATCAGTAGTCAAACGTGGGTTATTTTTATCATATACATCGGGTGGCTACCAGTTGACTTTTGCTGCCAAATCTTCTGACATGTTTACTGAGTTTAGTGTCACACCAGGGTATCTTGGAGAGAATACGTATTGTTTTGAGCCAGTGTTTTTTCGTAGTCAATTATTACAGGCTGATCACAGGGTAATGCTAAGTTATAGATCTAAGAATGAAGAAAGTAAGAGAAAAATGACATCTTGGACAATAATACGTGTTAATGAATAATTTTACTGCAAATTTGTTGTGTACTCTGGATATTGAATCTTGAAACCAAGAATAGGAGCTACAATCCGAATGACTGGCTCTAATAGTTCAATGTACGGTATATCTGCACGATAGACACCATGTGTAAATTGAATGTACAATTCAGCAATATTATGTGGACTATCCCTTCTCACACCGTTAACATTTTCAAAGTATGAATCGGCAGGATAAATATTTGCACTATCTGTGCTTGAATAAAGTGTAATGTTGACAATAAGGTCCTTTTGACCTGCATTCCAGAAAGTATGCCCAACACCCTTTGGAATAACTAAGTGATCGTTTGTGTTGACTATTCCCTCTTTCTCTCCTATAATGTAGCCCATCGTACCTTGTTCCACGTCGAATCGTTCGTCTTGATAACGATGATAATGAGGTTTGGGTGTACAAGGTCGTTTTAGAGCTTCTCTATTTTGTGGTAAATTTCCACATGGCACTTCTTGCGCAATAGTTTGCCTAACAGTAACAAATTTGTTGTTTGTTTCTATCGACCGATGTAAAAACTCGATTGTATCTTTGTTGTTTGGTGAATTGATTTGTATCGTAGATTTTCCTGCTGTTTTCGGTCGTGGTATACGCTCGTTACTGCTTCGTATTAAAGCAATAGTTATCGATACAAGTACAGCTCCCAATATCGCTGTTTTTGTGTTGCTTGTAACCATTGTTCTTTTTAATAAACAAAAAATATAAATTATTAATAAACCTCTATGTACCCCATTATTTCCAATACTAGTGCCTACTTATATTTCTAAATTTTATTTGCTATTTTATTAATCACTATAAAAGAATTGTACCACACATCAGTATGAATTAACCAAGATATAGTAGCCTGCTGTTATTTGAGCATGTAGAAAGTAATCTCTATTTACATAGGTTTTGGAGAAAAAAAGCGCACCCTCACTGGGACTCGATCCCAGATCTTCGGCTTCGGAGACCGATATCCTTCCTCTGTCCTGGAATCTTTCCACTTGGACGATGAGGGTCTAACTTTTTGTTCCACCGAGTTGCCACATGGCAGCAAACAATCCACTCGCATACCGCTCCATCTCGCAAACAATGTCCAATTAATGCTAATTGGTTTAGAAACTTTTTTTATTTTACCAACGTTGTCTTTGCGTTGGGGTTGGCTTCGTGGGGTGCACCTTCTGGACGGGTGGCATCTTTTAATTCGTCATTGGCGAAAAGTTCACCTTCTTTGACTTGTCTTCTTACCTTCTCCATTACATCATTAAATTCTTGTGGGACTTTACCGTATACATGCAAGCACTCTTGACGAATTTGATCGGCCTTGTCTCTCCATGCTTTTTCTAATTGGGAATACTTGTGATAGTCAAACCCGGCTTTTTTGTATTCGATTCTTCTACGTCTGTTTGTTGCCATGTTCAAAGCGTCACCATAAGTGTATTCTCTGCGCATCAACAAGAAGTAACTGTAACCAATCAAAGCGACGCTGAATGTGACAAAATAGGTGATAGGTTCAACAACGTCCCAACCAAAGTCTATCCATGTCATCTTGGCTAACACAGTTGTTTGGGTTGCCAAATAACCAAAACCCATGAACAAGTATGTGTTAATTCTGTTCTTTGCACGACGATCGAGTTCGCGTTTCTTTTCTCGCATAGGTGCGACTTGTTGTTCAATCTCTGAAAGTTCTGCACGATGCTTCGCTAATTCACGTCCTAAAACGTTGACGTCCAACAAATTATTCATGCTTTGAGTGACTTGTTGTGGTTGAACAACGACAACATCATTAAGGACTGGGTTTTCTGGGTAGTACAAAGCGACGCCACTTTGATGTAAGTGGGGCAACAGATCTGTTGCTTGTTTCTCATCTAGACCTGCACTTTTTGCCAATTCGAAATACTCTTTCTTTGGGATAGTTAGACGCGTAATGTCTGCCAAATATCTTCGTAACGATTGTACTTTGTTTTGGTGGTCCAAGTCGTTAATAGAAGAAACATCTTGGTTTACGCGAGTAACGTGGAACAAACGAACTGACACTAACTGATTTACCGGCAATACACGATTACTGGCGTGTCGTAGGAAAGACGTAGTGAGACGTGATGACATTTGGTGTGGTTGGTTTGGATTATCTCCGTGACGAGTTGTAACGGTTTCTAACAAACAACAGTAGCTCGTCACGCTCACATTGACAAACAATTTGACTTTAAAAGAGTTTATCGGCTGAAATTTCACTCGTAGAAAATAGACACGAAAATACATACATATTAACAAAGCGTTTTGACAAAGTAGACTACTGGTCAAAAAGAGTGGACGGCATTCCGAAAATTATTGGTCGCTAGTGGTTTGATACATATTGGTTGAGCGTTGTCTAATCCCATAATCCACAAAAGATTTTAAAATCAGGCATGCTTTCACAAAAGTAACTGTTTTGAAATTGTCGATATTCCAAGGTCGACTCGGATAAGGTTCTGTGTCAGCGGTGTCGTATACAACAACGAAGTGTAATGCATTCTTACCCAACGTAGAACGAAAGTGATACGCGTATGCATTCCAATACATTCGTCAATGGTGACTGTATTCCTTCTTTGAAAGGGATGGAGTGTTGGTATACGATACTGGCACATCTGAGTGGGCCCGAAATCCACCAGTGACAAGGACAAGAAGCTGTGACCAAACCTTTCCTTTTATAAAGTTAACATAATGAATTGTTCATTTGGATTGTTCTCGGTCTTGTGACCATAACATTACTACATTTTCACTCTGGCGATAAACCAGGCTCTTTTGCAAACGAGTTTCAATCGTTTCATCCCATTGGTATGATGCATTCATAGCATTCCGTTGCGAAGTAACTATATCTGCAATATTCTGTCCCATCATTGCTAATTTATCAATTTGAATTAAAGTATTGCCTTTATCGCTCTTTGCGTGAGTAAGGAAGCATTCATCTATCAATACTAGTCGTTTCAGCAGAGATTCCAAATGTGGAATTACGATTTTTAGATTTTCAGTTGGAACAGTTGTTTTACCCTTGCCCTTACGCAGGGTAACCATAGTATAGTTTCTATCTGCTTCAGCTAGTGCAATTTGACGTTGCGTAAGATCGTGTAAAGTACGAACGGTATCTTCGGGTAATAATCTCCTTGTTTGGTGTAGCCTCGCAACTGCTCTACTGTTTAACGCAAACATGAGTGCCATAGCAGATTGCTGATCGAACAGATCAAACATTAAATGTTTGGCAACATTTGTAATGTATGCCATCCTTCTTGCTCGTTCTCGTTCATCAGCAGGAGCAACTATGATACTCATTGCCCATTCTTGAAGTGCGTTTGCTCTCGACAGCAACTTGAGGACGTTTGGTGCTCTTAGTGACTGAGAACTATCTATATTACGCTCGAAAAACTTGTCAAAAATCTCACAGTGCAAGAACTCTGTGTGGCTAATCGCTATAAATAATTGTCGATCAGTACCCGCAAGGTTCCTTGCAAATTCTCTTGAGTCTAGATCCAGCAGTGGTGAGTGTCTCGCCATTATGCTTTCACAAAACTGAGCAGACAACAATGTTGGGAATGTCGTTTCCACAGCTTGTAGATTAATCCTACTTGATATACTTTGCGTTGACTCATCAATAATGTTATTTAAGCGTAACATGTGAGTCTTGTCAATAGTGTTTGCATGTACGTCGATGAATCTTGAAAGAGCCATCATTACTCGATTATTTGTAACAAAATCCTCTTTAGCACAAAGCTCTAGCCATGCCAAGAGTGTATTTAGAACATATACTGATGGTCGCTTTTGGTAACGCAACAGTATGTGATCTAGAACTACCTCTGTAGTGGTAAACATACGATATGTGAGGAAGAAGTGGGTAGCGAGTTCTCCTGCTCCACTAGTAGAGATTATTTTGTCTAATAGAGATGTGAGCGAGATAGCTTCAACTAATCCTGTTGTCTCATTCAAAATTACATTGTCGCCATTGATTTGTGGTTCTTCTCCCTCTACTGTAGATGCCATAGTAATTTCTTGCTCTACTTCTTGAATTTCCTTAAACACTGCTCCAAGAATATCAGATTTCCAGGTATTAGCTACAGTTTCTGCCGATGCGTGAGCAATAGATTCAGCCATTTCATGATCACGAGTGATTTGTTCCTCAAGATCACTGTCATCAATTGGCGTTGATGCTCCTGATAGTTGAGCACGGACAAGTGTTTGTTTGCCTGGTGAGATTTCTGTGGTTACCCAGTCAACTGTAGGTAACTCTCGAACAATTCTAGTGGGTGAGGCTTGTCGAACAGGAGAGGAGTGAGTAGATGTTGTTCTATGCTCATACACTGTTTTCTTTGGTGAACGCGTAACATGAGTGTACGATGTTTCTTCGCTGTATGATACATATTTTGTAGGTGATGCAGAGCGTCGTGTTGGAGTGAGTTGTACAGGAGAGTTTCTCTTAACAACTTGAGGAGATACTCTATTTGGAGTAACATGTTGCGTAACAACTCGTGACGGAGTAGTTCGTTCAGGAGTGTAATGTTGTTGAGGTGGTGTTCCACGTTGGACATATGATTGTTGAGGAGTGTTTCGCTGTGCAGGAGAATGTGGTTGAGTTTTCTGCGGCGTTGTTCGTGGAATGGAATACGTTCCATATTGTTGTGATGGAGAACTTCTTCGTTGTGGTGATGATACACGTTGAGGTGTTACTCTACTTGGGGAGCCTCTATTAGGTGTAAGTTGAACAGGGGAACTTCTATACGATGGTGACCTCAAAGGAGCTTCTCTAGATTGCCTCGTTGGAGTCAAAATTGGCGAAATATTCTTTGTAGGAGAACGCACTGGGTATCGTGTAGGTGACGCAACATAAGTCTCTTTCGGAGAGTAGTTTGCACTACTGGTAGACCTGTTTAGTGATCTATCCATACTTGCTTCTCTCAAGAGTCTATATTCCATACTTTGATCTTCAGGTAAAAGTAGCTCATAAACTGCTTGTTCAACATCACTCCAACCTCGTACTCGAACAACTTTTTCAGGTAGCAAGTAGTCGTCATCGTCACGGCATCTGTTCCATGGATAGTAGCCAAACAGCACCCCTTTTACACCCTCTTGTGCTGTTACTGCATGAGTTATCTCTTCTAGAGAATCGTCTATCAAAATACTAGCAGAGATTTGTTTACAAATATCTGCTTTTGTGAATTTGTATCCCATTACGGCACGTGCGAATATTCCAGGATATTGATCGTCCAGGAATTGTTGAGTATGATCTCTCAAGTTGGGAGCTCTATCGGTGATGACTACGACATCGAATTGTCGTTTCAATCTTTCTAAAACTTCTTGTGCTTCGTCACTTAGTGGTTCTTGATAAACAAACTCTTCACTCTCGTAGAATCCTTCTAAAATTATATGCATTTGTTGTTCTGATACACCTAGTACAGTATGTAAGCGAGAAGCTGTCGTGAAGTGTTCCAGTCGCAATGGTGGTTGGTCGTAGTACGTACGATTATAGTAGTCAATAAACAGTTCGATAAATCTAGATAACACTTGATCGATATCTACTGCGATGATAGGTCTCGCCAATTTCTTTTCAAATAGTTCTGATTTTTCAGCATCTTTTCTTTGTCTCTCCATGGATAGCTCTAGTTGAAGCCGTTCGTGCTCTTCCCGCTTAATTCGTTCTGCGTGTTCTTTTGCACGTACTTCTTCTCTTATTCGACGCTCTTCCTCTGCAAGTTCAATTCGTTGCTGCTCTTCTTGTAATCGTCGTACCTCTTCTCTTCTTCGTAACTCTTTTTCGTATTGATTTACTCTCTCTGCTTCTTCAAGTTTGAGCTTCTCATCAAAGTCTCGTTTTTGACGATTTTCTCTTCTCTTTTTGAGCTCTTCAAGTCGATTGTGTTCTTTTGTTGGCGATCCAGTACTTAAATCTAACAAAGAACGCTCTTTTTCCATAATGTCTTGCTCAAGACGTTCTCGTTCCTCTCGAAGTTTTGCAATGCGTTCACGATGCTCACGTTCTTCTGCATCTTTAGCTTCTCTGTCACGCTTTTCTCGCTCTACTTGACGTTTGATTTCTTCTCTTCCTTGTTCAATACGTAGCAACTCTAAACGATCTGCTTCTCTTGACATTTCTATTAATTTTTCTCTCTCTAATTGATCATGTGAGACTTTTTCATTTGCTATTCGTAAGGATTCTTCTATCCTTTCTTTTTCATGTCTTGCTAATCGTTCCATCTCTGCTCGCTCAAATTCGACTCTTTCTCGATCAAGATTTGCTAATAACCTTCTTTCATTTTCTAATCTTTCATGTTCGATTACTTTTTCTACTTCATGTCGTTCTTGTTCGATTCTAGCAAGTACATTTGGTTCTTGTTCAATGATTTCCTTTTCTAGTTGATCTCGCTGCTCTTGTTCGTGTCTAATTTGTCTCGCTGCTTTAAGCGCTTCTAATCGACTTTGTTTTCGTTGTTCACTTGCTTGAATTTCTAACTCGATCTTTTCTTGTCGTTCACGTTCTTTTTGTGCTCTTTCTTCTTCGAATCGCTCCAACTCTTGCATAGCTATTTGTTCAGTTCGCTCTTGCTCTTGTTTCTCGAGAAGTGCTTCTTCTTGCTGTCTTTCTAGCCGAGCTTTTTTCATAGCTTCAAGTCGTTGCTGATTCCGTTGCTCTTCTGCCTCCTTGTCTTTTCTTTGTTGTTCTTCTAACTCTTCTTGTCTTCGTTTTCTGTCAGCCTCTTCGCGTTCTAGTTCTTCCTGTTGACGCTTCCTGATAACTTCCTGTTCAAGACGCTCCTGTTCTTCTTTTTGTCTTACAAGTTCTCTTTGCCTCTCCTCTTCTTGTAGAACTTTTTCTCTGGCTAGACGTTCAAGTTCTAATCGTTGTTTCTCGTTCTCTTCAGCAACACGTTTCTGCTCCTCTTCTTTACGGAGTGTTTCCTCACGCTCTGCTTGCAGTCGTTCTTGTTCTTGTTTTTCCTGCTTTTCGCGTTCTAGTCTTTCTTGTTCTTCAAGTTTTTGTTTCTCTTCTTGCTCTTGACGCGCTTTTCTAGCACTTTTCAGAGCTTCAAGCTTGCTCTGTCTGCCTGGCGATTCTATTGGCTTCTCAACCTCATCTTTAGCCTTTTCTTCTTGCTCTTGTTTTGCTCTTCTAGCACTCTTACGTGCTTCCAATCGAGACATACGAGGAGACTCTTCTGAATTTGCACTCTCCTGTTCTTTCTTTTCTCGTTCTAGTTGTTTTTGAACTTCACGTTCCCGCTCCTTTTCTAAACGAGCCTCTTCGTCTCTTCTTTCTCTTTCTTGTTGTTGTTCCAGAGCAATTAGTTCAAGTCGAGCTTTTTTATCTTGTTGTACTTGTTCATGTTCTTTTTTCATCCGCTCTTCCTCTTCTAAACGCTTCTTTTCTAATCTTTCTTTTTCTCTTCTCTCATGTTCAATTCGTTCATGTTCAAGACGCTCCTGCTCTAATCGCTCCTTTTCTCGTTGTTCATTCTCAAGTCGTTCTTGTTCAACCTTCAACAAACGAGCTTGTTCTAACAACTCTTTTTCTTCTTTTTCTTTTCGTTCATGCTCAATCCTTGCTGTTTCCAACCGTTCATTTTCAATTCTTTCGTTTTCTAGTCGTTCTGCTTCCTTACGAGCTAACTCTTCTCGTTCGAGCCGCTCACATTCTTCTTTTTCGCGTGCTTCTTGCTCTTGTTGTTCTTTCAATAATCGCTCTCGTTCTAGTTGCTCGTTACGTAAGCGTTCTTGGAGCAATCTTTCCTCTTCTTCTCGTTTGAGTTTTTCTTGGAACTGTTTTTCTGCAAGTTCTCTTATTCGTTCCTTTTCAGCATGTTCACGATCCAGTCGTTCTTTCTCTTGTTGTTCTTCTAGAATTCTCTTCTCTTCAGCCTCTACTCGAGCCTTTTCTTCAGCTAACTCTCTTTCTAGGGCCAACTTCTTTTCATTTTCGATTCGTTCATTTTCTAATCTTTGTTTTTCTTCAGCTTCAAGTCGCTCCTTTTCAGCTCTTTCTTTCTCAAGTCGTTCAGCTTCTATCTTCTCCCTTTCTAGACGTTCTTTTTCTGCTTTCTCTTTCTCTTGACGCTCCGCTTCTAATCGTTCTTTCTCGATGCGTTCTTTTTCAAGTCGTTCTTTTTCCAAACGTTCTGCCTCTTCTTTTTCGAGTCGTTGTTGCTCAGCTTTCTCGAGTCGTTCTTGTTTAATTCGCTCCTCTTCAACGCGTTCTTTCTCGATTCTTTCTTTTTCTTTTCTTTCGTTCTCCAATCGCTCATCTTCAGCACGTTGCTTTTCAATTCGTTCCTGCTCTTCTTTCTGCTTTTTTTCGTTCTCAATTCTTTCTTTCTCCGCTTTTTCCTTTTCGAGTCGTTCAGTTTCTTGCTTTTCCTTCTCCAAACGTTCTTTCTCTGCATTTTCTTTCTCAATTCGTTCTTTTTCGATTCTTTCTTTTTCAATTCGCTCCGCTTCGAATTTTTCTTGAGCCAATTTCTTCTCATTCTCGATACGCGCGGCTTCGATTTTCTCTTGCTCCAATCGATCGTTTTCATCTTTCGTATCCACGGTACCACCATTTTGTTTGCCTTGTTCCAGCAATTTTAGTTCCTCTTCCTGCTGTTTTGCGCGTTCCTCATCTTGTTGTTTTTTAATTCGATCTTCCTCTTCTTTTTTTAATCGTGCTTCTTCCCTCGGTGATAGTGCTGTCGCAGCAGGTTGTGGTGCTACTGTTACTTCTGGTAATTTCCATACAGTCTTTTTCGATGCAATATTCGCAAAATAGGGTTTCTTCCGATCTTTGTCCCATAGGTATTTGAATTGATAACTATACGGTGAGTTTCTCCTATTGTTTATTACATTGGGTCGTTTTCAAAACCAATGGGAGCAAAACATGCCGCTTTTTTCTGGTCAAGATATTTTTTATAGGTTGTGCCTCCAGAAATGACTAATTGTGAGAAGAGTGTAAAGAAACTCACTTTGTTCTGGCGCAGATGCCATGGTGGCTGTTCAAATGTTGAGAGCTACTCCAGAGCCAACTTGCCAATTTCTTGTAATCTTATACAGCACAACTACATCATTGAACATTTTTTCTGCTTTAGCGTTTTCCCCTCACTAAATGCTTTCATGATCACATCAAAGTTACACCCTTTTTCTACTGCCATTCCTGCGATTTTTGTCATTGTTTCAGTTACGTTTGTATTCAATTTGGCACTTGTTTCAAAGTAGGGACAATTATACTTGTCTGCAAGCTCTTTTGCTTGAGAATATGGTACTACCCTATCCGAATCACTTTTGTTGCCCATGATCACCATAGGGGCCATGTTGTGTTTGAGCACGTACTGAATCTCTTCCTCTATTTTTGCAAATGACGATGCATCGTTTACTGCAAACGCGAATATGTATCCATGTGCGCCACGAACAAGACGCTCCTTGAGTGGTGCATGTAATAATGGATCATGTGTTCGTAATGTAAATGGTACAATTAAAAACTCGGCAATATAGATATTCTTGTGCAACGTTAGGGCTTTCCGAAAACTATTGTGATTAGTTTTGTTCTCTATGCATACCATTCATCCATATGACATGTTTCTTCCCATTCGATTACTGGAACTCCTGAAATGAACGTGTACATTAGCGACATATTTCCAATGTTTTCGCTTCCTAGTATTGCCTTTTGTAAGTTGTTTGATCAAATGATTACGATCTTTGGCTCAAAAGTGTCATATAACACTTGCTTTTTTGTTTTTCTACTGCATTGTTTGTGATATGTGTTCATGTTGGTCAAAACTGTTTTGAAGTTTTGTGTTACTGCTTGGCTGCTGTATGGGTATCTGTCAACAATTATTTTTTCCCAGTATTTGTCTGATGAAAATACTTTATGGTACGCAGTGCAAACACGCATGAGTGTACAGTAATTTTTCTCTGATATCTCTGTATACTGTGCAATTATATGAATTATGTCGTCGCTCAGAAAGGCGCAAAATGTTTCTGGTACGCCAACTCTCATAACGTTGTGCTTTTCACTTCGTTGCATGGATATAGCCGTTGGCTTACAATAAAATTGTTAGCTGAAATACTTGTTTATTTGAGACGTTTGCTAATTCAACACAGAGAAAAATCGTTGCATGTGCAAGTTACCATGGCGATTGAGCTCGAATTTACTTGCAAGAACAAATCGAATGAGCAAATTACCTTAGCAAGAATCAGATTTTGGTACAACCCTAATAGAACAAAATGTGAACGAGAAGGTGCCGTTTGAAACATAGAACAAGAATAAAATTAGTCTTAGATGAAAATGCATTTGAAGCCAATTGAAACAATGATGAAAGATCAATTGCTGCCGAAGCTTTTATTGAATCTAACCCCAAGTCGCAATGAACCCAAGTCGCAGAACCTAGTGTGTTTGACTGTAAATGAGTCTAAAAAAGAGAAGTAACCAGACCCATGTTTAAATAATGTT
>JAESGV010000659.1_pt1 | contig 14941 bp, 13 predicted proteins | sample 9269781 | NCBI WGS metagenome assembly JAESGV01 (sample SAMN15741586, study PRJNA653496) | algae metagenome | isolation source: Tildeniella torsiva UHER 1998/13D and co-occurring heterotrophs from... | place: Slovakia: Slovak Paradise National Park, Hrabusice, Kosice Region | collected 2000-01-01 | reverse complement strand
CTGTCCATACTTGTTTCACTTGTAGTGTATCTATTAGCGTTACAGTATGATAGAAAAACTCTTGAAAGAATCCTCCTATGATGTACAGATTCTTATTTGCAGTGGTGATAAAGCTGCAGTTAGCTGATGATACTACATCATCTACAAGCTCTGTTCCACATGGTAAATGTTCTGGCTCTGATTCACCAGAATATTTTGAAGAGGATGATACCCTACCCCATATAAACAAAGTTCCAAAATCTTATGTATTAGTAAGTATTTGTGTATTACTTGTGAGTGCAACAGTGTGACATGCTGCACAGCTTAGTTTTTTGATTTCAATATTTGAGACCACTTTGACTCGTTTTGGTTTCATCACTGCTGTTGCGTTTGATAACGCTAACTGTCCATTAATGTTAGAACCCCATGCATACAGTGATCCATTTTCTGTTAGTGCAACTATGTGTTAATGACAGTGAACGACGTACACGATGATTTCCACCCACAATACACCCCTACTACTTGTTGTTTGATTTTGATTATTTTCCTGGGTGTCGCAAACGGTATTGTTGATGTGTTGTCTCCTATTTGTCCTAGATCATTATTACTGTTGCTCCATGCCCAACAATTCCCAAAAACTATCCGTTAGGATTGAATGTTCATTCAAGTACCATCTAGCGCTAGACAATGCGAACTACCACATGCAAGTTGTATCACACGAATACCAGGTAGTAATTTTTTTGGTTTCTTGTTTCGTATTTGAAAAACTTGGCCATCAACTATCGAGTTAAATGCAGTTCGACAGATACCTGTGAGTATAAATAATCGTTTTCCGCGATGATATATCCTATATATTGGTGCCAGTGTTGGTGCAACGTTGACATTTTTAAATTCAGTGTTCTTTGGCAGGTTTGGGAAGTTATCATCGTTACCAGAAAAAAGCACAGTTTTGGAGCACGTGCTTGAAACCAGTTGTTCAAACTCTCGCCCTCGCAACTGCGTCTTTGCTGATGCTGGTTGGTTACCCATCTGATTTGTTTGAAAGGGACACGTTGTAATACGCGTTCTCGCTTTATTTTTTCGCCTGATGTGCGAGCGATGGTTGCAATCTTTACTCCAAAAGCCACTTTCATGTTCTTACTTTTCAATTAGAATCTCTTCTCCAGCCCATGCATTCAGTAGTTCTTGATTTGCACTCATTTCTAACGCTTGACTGAGTCGTAGTGTTGCTGCTTTGTCTGTGGCGTCTATTTGTAGAACTGCTTTGAAGTGTTCCACAGCCATTTCCATATTGTATGGTTTCTCAAACATACACTTGATACCGTTGTTGAACAACTCTAAACTTTCCAGTTTCAGTGGATCTAGATCAGGAATCAAGATCTCATACATCTCTATTGCTGATTCTTTTCCTACTACTCGTATCTGGCCAATGTATCGATTAAAAAGAGTTGGGTTCATGAGATCATCTTCTGATTTGTGATTTTGGAACGTTGTTAGTGATTCTTTTGACGTCATGATACGAGCTCCGTATCTTTTGGTCAAACTCTCTATTCTACTCGCCGTGTTGACTGTATCACTGATAATAGTACCTTGTACCCGACCTGTTTCACCAATTAGACCACAAATAACAGGTCCAGTATGCACACCTATGCCTAGTTGAATTTCTGGAAACTTGTCCTTGTGGATTCGATTAAAACTCTCTATGGCAAGTTGTATTTCGATGCAAGCTCTCAAACTCGTTCCTGGTTCCGGAAATAGAGCCATAATGCCATCTCCAATATACTTATCGATGAATCCATTAAAGCTCCTGAAAATGGGTCCGATTGTGGATAAATATTCATTCAAGAATTTGAAATTTTCTTTTGGTGACATTTTTTCGGATATCGAAGTGAATCCTCTTATATCTGCAAAGAACACATCCAATGACTTTGATAAATAATCTCCTAGTTCAACGTCTGAAAGGTTCTTTCTTCCCATCAACTTTAAAAAACCTGTAGGTACATATCGTTTCATTGTTTGATCTTGTAACTTTTGCATTCTACGCCATGGTTGAACGATTGATCTAGCTAGTATAAATGATATCACTGCTGCGACAAGTAACAAGACAACAAATCCAACACTGTATAGTGTCAACGCAACGATCGTTCCTGCATATTCTACTTGAGCCGATGCTATGATTTCTTGGGCCATAAAGTCTTCCACCTTCTTTAGTGCGTTTATACGTAGAGTCATGTTTGTGAACCACTGCTGAGGGCTGATCGTGGTTACATTCCTGTCGCTCACTATAAAGTTTATAGCACTGTCTGTGACCAATGTAAAGTCTTGGTTAATAACAGTCTTGTTGTAGTACGCTATAACACTACTACTAGCAGTTTTGAGAAACGATCTTTGTCCTTCTTGTGATAGTATAAACGACGAGTAGAAACGATTAAACGTAGCAGAGTCAAAGAATTGCGCATTAATTCCGGCAGAACCTATTCCGCGTACTTGAGCAATCATCTCTTTCATACGTATAAATCCAGCGAATGCGATTAATGGATTTTTCAATTTTGGTAAAAAGATGGCACTTGAAAATATCTGAGAAACCTCGCAAAGCAGTAGGTTCACGGCATTGTAGTACGCGAACTGATCGATTGATGATATTGTTTGGTTTGAAACTTGGTTTCGTATTGACGAAAGTTGTTTGAGCATGTCTGCCGCTGCTGTGAGTTTACTTGCAATCTCAGAACCTGGATACATTCTATTGTAGTTGTTCATATTTTCTATAAAGTATGGCATTACAGCGTCAGTGTTGTTCCGTTGTGTTGCAAGTTCAGCGATGAAGGCTGTACCTTTACTCCCTAAATATGACGACGAATAACCTCGCTCTAGTTGTAATTCGTGCATTATTTGACTTGTGTTAAAGTTTAACGGAAAGTATCCTATAACATCTACAACTTGGTTACGCTCTACGGCACGTTCCACGACTAGAATAATTCCAAATACGACAGTCCCTATAATTGCAAACAAAACGCATGCCAGTATTTTAAACGATGGTGGGACTCTGTCTAAGTGTCCAAGTATTCCAGGGCCATATAATAATGTACGTTTATCGAATAATGGTTCGTCGCCCTCTGCATATTGTTTCTCAGCGTAACACGATAAAACATTTACGTCAATGTTACTCTGCCTACGAGTTTTGTTTAGCGTAACAACTGTACTCTCAGGTACAGATAGTTGGTTCTCCATGTCGAACTGTTATTGTGTGCGGACTTCTAATTTTCGATTCTACAAAAGGCAAACAAGATAGCTTTTTGTGTACATGTCCAGCTACAGCGTGCAAGTTTCGCTTTGCAAATAGACTTTGGCGCATTTGTAACTCAAAACTTGCAAACAACCAGACATGCCACGCAAACTGGTTGGTATGACCCTTGATGTCAAACCGGAAGGCTACCAAGAGTATAAAAAACATCATGAAAACGTATGGCCACAGGTAGAACAAGCGCTTAAGGAAGCAGGCCTTTGCAACTTGAGTATTTTCGCTCTTGGCACAGTATGGATATGTGAATGACTAACAACCAAAAGAGAATGTTCTATTACGCAGAGTTCAATTATGTTGAAGACGTAGATAAAGAGTTTAAAGAAGCGATGACAGTATATTTTGTCAAGAAATTAACATTGTAGATCTATGCTACCAAACCACTAGTACAAGAGTGGGAAGAATTACAGCATAATTACCAAACGCAATTATCTGGATCTGAGGGTAACGTTTGGTGGCAACCAATGGAAATGGTGTATCACTTGGACTAGATTTAATGAATATTTTAATTCTGAAAAGCTGTTCTTTGTTCACTGTTGCTGATCTAATTGCCCGTCTCAGAGCAATGAGATAGTATTCTTTTCTGCATAATAATTTTTTCTTCTATTTTGGCTGCATTTTCATAATAATAGAATTCTCACAAAGCACACAACTATGAAGAAGAGAAGCAAGCACAACAGACCAAAGAGTTTGATTGTAGATGGACCACCAACTCAAGAAGTTACGTTCGAAAGCGATTCATCGGACGCATCTGGCGACAGCACAAAACTAACCGCTCCCGCAACAATATTGAATTCTTCCCCACTACTCCCGAAAACACCATATTTTTATCGATCACGTGAAGCGCTTCTAGATTTACAAATACCAGATCCTGACAAACCAGAGGATTACTTGAATTTCAACTACGATGGACTGTTTAATTTATGCGTTGTATTATTGGTTGGAGCATGTACAATTCTTTGCGTTGACAACTTGTTCAACAAGGGATTACTAGTCAGTTTGGACCTGTTAAAATGTATGTCTGGCGATGTACAACGATCGTACAGCTGTTTTATCGTATGTTAATAGCGGAACGTTTTAACACGAGTAGATTATAAGCGGATATGCTGGATTTATGTATTCACTTGCACAAGTTTATATGCGACTCGTATACAATGGAACATTGAAGAACAGCGAAGGTAAAGAAGTCAAACAAACCAATCGATTACCTTCAAGTCTTAGAACTGGTCTATACTACTTGGGAAACGTTGCATACGTGATTGTCATGTTGTCAACGTTTTATGCAATCATTGATCGTATCTTTGTTCGTCGATTGTCACTGTGTAAGTTCAATATGTAACCAACTAATATCATACAGTAACATCATTCGCCGTATCGTTAACTCTAATGGTTGTCATGATGAAGATGCATTCCTATTTCGTTTATGTCGCAAGAAACTTTGCACCAGGAACAAGAAGTGTACCAGATGATGAACACGTCACTCACGCAACGATCGTAAGCACCAAAGAGTTTTTGTACTTTTTGGTTGCTCCTACCATGTGTTTCTTCAGATTCTATCCACGCACAGAACGCATTCGAGTATCCTACTTGTTGAGACAAGCTGCTCAAATGACTTTCTGCTTCTCTGTCATGTATATCATGTGCATGCAGTATTTGGATCCTGTTTTCAAACAAACAGCTACTCTAGATAACGATTTGAAGATTGCCTACCTCACATTGAAGATTTCTCTTCCATGGTTCATGATTTGGTTGCTAGGATCATACGCGTTCTTCCACAGCTGGTTGAACATTGTAGCAGAGCTAACCACGTTCGCTGATCGTCTATGGTACAAAGACTGGTGGAATGCAGATTCTTTTGGGTCATTCTGGAAACTATGGAATTTACCAACTCACCAATGGTTATTGCGCTATGTTTATTTCCAAACCATTCGCTATCATCTGTCCAAGCCAGTCGCTGTTTGGGCTACGTTTTTCTTTAGTGCAATTATTCACGAGTTATGTATGGGAATAGTGTTCAGAACTATTCGTTACTACTTCTTTTTGGCAATGGTTGTACAAGTACCATTTGTACTATTATCAGAAAAGTTCAAGGCAAAAAATCCACGTCTAGGTAACGCACTGATGTGGCTGTCATTGTTCACTGGACAGCCTTTGATGCTCCTCATGTATTTCAAAGTTTGGTATGCAACTGAACAAGCTCTTTGTAGCCCTGATTTGTATGCCTTGTAGAGTGTAAAAAGCAAAACAATTTTATTCTGCTTTTCGTTCTTCCAACTTTAGTGACAAATCAAACAACTCATCTTCATCTAGTGGTACTGCCATGTCACGTAGTTTTTCCCTACTGACTTGAAGTGAAAAGTTGTATGGCACTCGTTGTAGCCGTTGAATATTTCTAATCACAGAACTCAACATTTTCTGTTTCTTAAAGTTGATCTTATTGTTAATCAGATCCCTGTTACCATCTTCAATAAAAGTCAAATCTAAAAGTTAGTAACTGCAATTTGTGTACGCACCTGACAAATAAACTCCAATATAAATAATCGCAGGTTCACCCTTCTTCTTACATTGGTTCACTCGTTCACGCATCAACTTGAACGATTTATCAGCACTCACCAAACTTGCCATTTCATCTTTAGAATCACGTTTCTTTGTTTCGATTCCATCCCATGTCTTCTTTAATCTGTACACAGCGTTACTATTCAATCCACCAATGAGTCCTTTTAACGAGTTCAAATTGTTAATATTATACAATTCTTCTGCTACTTCTATCAACTTGGTTATCGCTTTTCTTCTATCTTTAATGTTATCACAACGTAACACTTCATATGCCACCCAGTTACACATTTCATTTGTTCTCTCGATCATGGTATGAATATTAGGTGCCATACGTTTTTGGTTATCTTTTGCCCATGCTTGGTTCAAACACTCTTTGGGTTGGATTTGTGAAAAAACTTCAAAATCGATCATGGTCATTTGTTGAGCAATATCGATAGAGTTGTACGTGAGTAGTGACTCTTTAATGACTTTGGGTATCACTAGAATTGAGTTCATTTCTGGATTAGAATGGTTCTTGTGTAGTGATGCCTTGTTTAGTTCACGTAACAAATCGATACTAGGACGTGCTCTACTTGTTAAAAATCCAGTATTCTACACTTGTTAGAGATGAATAAAACTATATACCTTTCTACTATCTTTATCCATTTGATCATAAAAGTTCACCAGTTGACCTAGTTTGGTAGGAGTTCTAGTACGCATCACTCTAGCAGAGGACGGCGATCTTAACTCTGATCCTGATCTTGTTTGTATATTTTGTGTAATTGAACCCATAAGTGTAATCGCAGTACTGTTTGCAGTCTTTTGATCTGTTTTTGCAATCAACTCTTGTAAAATTTGTAGTTGTGCTTTTTGTCGTTCTTGTTGCTGATGTGAAAAGGTATCACGTTGTCTATTCTTTGACCTTGTTGAAATCATTAATCGATCTGCAGCAACTTCCATTTTCGTCTTTCTAATTTGTTCTGCAATAAAATTTGTCAATAGTGTTTGCAATGCAGTTTGATCTCTAAAATTATAAAAGTGGAATTCCACCCAATAACTCAAGATTTGCGCGATGCGCAATCTCACTGGGAATAAAAATGTTTCTTTGAAAATTTGGAAATCGACATCAGGTGGTGGAGGTGTATTCCATCTCTTGATTAAAAACTCTAGTAGATCTTCGGTGCTTATAAATGATTTGTATGTCAACATGAATGTGTACAAAAAATTGTTATCATGTTCTGTCGGATGAGCCAACTTGAATAACAATTTGTTCAATGTTGCCGAAGTGATTTCATTCGTATTGTTATATTCGATATTTTGAGGTGCATCAGGCTCATCCTCCATACTATTCAAATATAATGTTTCTAGTTCGTATGCGTAATACTCTTGTGCCAAATCATTCTTGTCGCTCACGTGTTCTTGAATGTTTTCGATAATCTTTCTATTCCAACTTTCATTGAAGAATTTAATATCTAGAATATCACGCAAAGCAGACAACCAATTATCTTTGCCCATTTGGTTATATCCAGAAACAATGGTAGTTTGGTCACCACTAAAGTTCTGTAAACATATCGAGAATTTTCGATGATCTCGATCAGAGAGTGGTGTGACGGTCATATCATCCAAATCAATCGAAATAAGCGTGTCACTATCAGCATTGTATTTTGGTGCGTGCATGATTAACAAATCGTTAAATAGATAGGCATCGTAGTCGATAACAGTTTTGAGTGTAACGAGTCCAAGTGGTCCTTGATACAATAATTCCCTATCAAATGTTAATATATGAAAAAATTGTTACCTTCCAGGAATACACAACTGTTTCTTTTTCCATCCAATCTTTTTACAGATTTTAATCATCTTTTTCTCCATGTTTTCATCTTCCTCCTCTTCATCATTATCAACACGTGGAGAGTCGCGTATGAATGAATTTTTTGCCTATTATTTGTCAATATTTTCTAGTTGACTTACTTCAAGAGGTGTTTTCTTTTTTTCACTTGGTGGAGTGACAACTACATCGAACATGCTACCAAGTGAAGTGGCACTTCTACTACTCTTCGGTGTACGATTCCTAATGCTATCTAGAATTCCCTTTTTACTTTTTGGTGGGAGTGTACTAGCAGGTTCTTCTGTAATAATTCGAATATCTCTGGTACCTTTGTTACGACGAACAACACGTGTAGTGATCCAACCATATCTCTCTGGTTGTATCGAGAAAGAATCTTCAACTTCAGAATGTGGAATCTATCGTGTTAGTTTGCATTCAATAGCATACTTCTTTTTCTTGGTTGCTTTGCTTGAATGATTCTGCGAATGACCAAATTTGATTGAAAAACAAAGTTGGTTTTGTTGTCATGGACAGTTTGTCTTCTCCGTACATTGTAGCGATCATGTTTAGTGCTTCTACTGTTCGTGTTGCTGTTTCTAGTGTTGCGTTGTACTCTCCAAATCGTTCAAAATAGAAAGAGTTCATGACTTGAATGTATGCATCGCTTTCTACTAGTGTCTATAATGTTAGAATGTGTATGAATATTACCGAGCGTATTCGTTGGTAGTCGATGAGTAGTGTTTCTGTTAGAGAGAATCCACGACCAATAGTTGATACTTTGTACTGTAGTGTAGGTAGGTCTGGTACTTTACATGCCAAACTAACATTGATCAACTCGTCTGAAAAATCAACCAAGAACGGATATCTTGACGAAATAAAATCTTTCAAGTATTGTAGGAGTGACTAAATTGTTAGTGAATCATAAATAAACGTACAGTCTTGTTATCGGCACTCTTTAGTTCCATCAATTTGGCAAGTGACGACATTTTAAACGCATCTACTTGGTTTCCGCCTTGGTTCAAAAAGTTTCCCATTTGCATGATAATACGTAGTACGTCTAGCCATTTTTGTGAACAGGTAAGTTCAGCACATGCCTTTCCGATCATTTCCAAGTCTGGAGCAACTAAAGCTATTGTTTCACTCAAATGTAACATGAAATGCCAAGTTTCCATTCTTGATTTCAAGTAGGGAATATCACTTAGTTCGTAAAAGAACCGATCAACTTTGCTCAAAAGCGTTACATCTCCTGTATATGTTGAGATAATGTCGCGTTCTTCGTCTGTTGGCACAATGTCTTTTAACACTGTAATGTTACGATCTCCCAAACTCGTATGGTCCATAGCAATGATATAGGCTTTGATTGACTCTATTGGAATCTTGATGCTTTCCAATGGAATAACTATTTGGTTAATCGAGTATAATAGACTTACTAATTGATTGGAATCGCTTCTGTGATATGAATGTAACACCTTCCTTGTCCATTGTACTTTCAATTGGACCTCCAAACAAACTAGACAACTCTTCATGGTTGATTACAAATCCAGTACTTGCAGTGGGTGACATCGTATTCACACCAGAAAAGATAGTGTTGTGTGGTGATATCGCGTCAAAGTAGAATCTTCGAGTAGCGTCAAACACTCCCTCTCTTCTTGGAATAGAAACTTGTAACTTTTTCGAAAGTATTGAAGGTTTTTCCTTCTTGTCTTCTGCTCCTGTTAGATCTTGCGTGAGCATTGCTAGAGATTTTCTATAGCTGTTGTTTCTACAAGTTAGTCGATGAAATATGATCCTACTCTTTTTTAACATTTCGCGCAGATAGTGTTCGTTGTGTATCTGTTTCGGAATCGGTATCTACATCAGAGTATGACCGTTGATCATTCATGGGAATACTTAACACAGGAATGATTGGCATTACTCTTCCTGGTGATATGACTGGCTCTGGTTCTGGTGCTACTTTATCTACTGTCTTAGCCTCTAGCGTTTTGACTAGATTTTGAAGTGTTATCATTCTATCTTGTAGTTGTAGATAGTTTGGAACCACAATAGCATAGTTGTGCTCTTGTTCGATTGAACCAGTAATGATTTTATCGATGAGATTCCAATTCTCACTTAGACTATACTGTTAGTAATCGAATATGCACTTACTGTTCTTTGGAATTGGATATTAAAAGCAATTGTTGTACAATGTTAACGAGTATACTGTACGATTCAGTGTGTTCGAGTTTGTTGTACAGTTGAGAAGTCAATTGCTTCAAATAGTCGTACTTGGAAAAATTCCTCTGTTCTTCTTTTTGTAGCGCAGGTGAGTCGACAATTTTTAGAACCTCTTCTCTTATTGACTCCATTTCATCGAGATTTTTAACTGCATCGAATATCCCTAACTGAATAAAGCACAATAGTGGCGTTTGCTGTTCACTTGGATACCTACATGGTAAGTATAAATCGTACTAGCTTACTCATGATAAATCAACTCGTTCAACAGGTTGAGTATCGATTTAACGTGATCTATTAGTGCATAGCGAACGTCATCGTCTTCTTCTTGTTTGATACATGTCACTGAGCGCTTTAAAGACGCAACAACATGAGTGAATTTGATTGGTTCTTGGTAGTACGACATAGAGTATTCCATAGCTTCGATAACATTTCTACAGGGTGTTAATATGAGTAAAATGTTTGTACGTTATGTATCTTTCCTGTATTGCTCCCTCTAATATTTTTAAGCAATAGGTCTGGCCTAATAGTAGTCTCACATTCGTTGTGTTGTTAATGAATGCGCTTGCTCCTAGTACAAGCGCCGCAGTGTTACATAAATCTTTGACAGACGCGAAAACGACAAAACCACACTTCTCACATACTACAAAGAAGCTTGAATTGTAAGAAAGTTAACCAACTACGTACCATTTGCAACAATTCTCAATAGTTTCGTATGTTTCGTCTGTACTTTCGTTTGCCGATATTTGCTTAATTACTTTCAACAAGTAATTGTTTAAACTTAACAGTCCTGAAGACTTGACAAAAGAATTGAGCCAAGTCGCCGACTTTTCATCTATTTGCTCTGCCAACTCTCGTACAATATCAGCAGACGGTGATGTGTTCAGTTGATGTGTAAAATATCGTTCTGATGTTGGATCATTTACAGACTAATAATTTTAGGCTACTGCGATAAATACGTACCACTTTTGATGCCAAGGCTGTCACATTAATCTCTGGCTCTCTTGTGTCTTCCCTACGTCTAGTGAACAAATTCGAATTACGAATAGCATTCTTGAGACGTGTAGACATAAGATGCTTGTGTTCCAAACGAAAACACAGATGTCAACTGTCCCGCGTAGTTAGGCACTACTAAACCTGGTATTGGGTAGGGTAACTTTTTATTAACACAAAGCGCTAGTGCATGCTAGCGTTTCATGCACGAAGTTTTGTTGATCATTTACTTGAGGTATTCACGACAATTTTGCTGCAAATAACCTACAACGCTTGTGTGAGCTAAATCATCAAAACCTTGGCCATTCTTAATTCTCTTTCGAATCTCTGTGCTTGAAAAGTCTGTTTCGTAAACGGTGTTGTTCAAGACAAACAAATTCTGATCAGATTTTAGTTCGCTTCCAGGTCTTCTTAGTGCAACAACGCCAGTCGATGGTTTCCTCAATGAGTATAATCCGCCACACCTTAACACGTGGTCTGTTCCACAGAGATACATAACACGAATGTTGTCATTTGGAAACTGTTTTGCAATGTATCGTGCAAGTGAACCATGGACGGCTGGAAAGTCAACAAAACTGCCAAGTGATGATTCCCATTTATCAACAATTAACCAATCTTGCAATTTCGCCTCTTGCACCGCTAGGTCGCACATATTTAACCTATGAGTCGAGTGAATAAATTCTCTTCCGAGTTTGCTTTGCACATATGTATCATCTGAAGGCGATAAAAATGCTCCCAAAACGACCATATTATGATTTTCTTCGAGTTGTTGTTTACATATTTTAAAAGTTTCAACATGCATAATATGAACAGGATTGTAGCTTCCGGTACTTATTAAAACGACTTTAGTTTTTTTCAAATCGTTCTCGCTGAGTTGCTTAAGTTTTGAAGCAATAACGTGAGTTGGTGTTGTGTGTTCTGTGCGTTCCATTGTTGTTCTAAAATGAAGTTCTTTGTAAATAGAAATTTATTCTAAAAGTCATCGCTGTCGTTCTCTATGACCTTTCTCAGATACCTGTTAGCGTGAGATTGACGATTAATTACTTTGACTCCGAGTGGATTAAAGTAAGATGTCAAATATGATTCACAATAACTCGATGTCTGATCACAAAGAACTACTTGTACATTTGGACAGTCTAACTCGAGTTCTTGGATATTTTTCGTAGCTGTTAGTTGTAGTTCTCGCAGCGCTGGTGTATTGATAATACGCATCGTACTCAAATGTGCACACAGGTTGCACCCTAGAACTTGCAACTTGTAGTGATTCTCTACTACAACTTCTGTTATGACCTTGTTAGTGCCTATATCTAAAAACTCTAGATTTGGTAGAGCCACAAGTAGCTTTTCCAACTCTCCACCTTCAAAGTACGACCTTGATATATCCAAGAATGTTAGATTCTCGTGATAGGGGAGTGATAGTTCGATGATCTTTGGCACCGATGCAATCTCTAATCGCTCTAGTTCCTTACATCTACTCAGTGTTCCATACATTGTGAATGAATCGATTTCTGTTAGCGATAGATCCAGTTGTTTCAAACTTCGTAATCGTATCGATGGTGCTACAATGTTTGATTGCCTTAGTTTTAGTACTTGTAGCTCTGGACATGATTGGCAGATCTCTTCTACAAACTCATCACTAATTTCGGTAAACGCAATTTCCAACTCTTTTAGCGCCAATAATAGATAGTCTCCTTCTTCTTCCCTATTCTTTCGCAAGTTCATACCTCTAAGCTTGTTGCAATAGTTTAGTCGCAACGCTTCCAAATGTGGATTCTCTCTTAAGATATTCTCCACAACACCAGAGTTTACAGCTGTAAATCCCATATCAATCTCCTTGATTTTGGGACATTGAGTAACCTCTACGTGATATAGATTTCTGCTACAATGATCGACAATTAGGTAAGTGAGGTTCTCATGATTATGAACCAACAATCGCTTCAGCGACTGACAATAGGATAGTCTCAACGTTGTGAGGTTTGGCATAGAGTTTAGTATTTCTGTAACAGTCTCTCGTACAACGTTGGTTGAACTAACATCGAGATATGTCACGCTAGGTAATAGTGGAAACTTGAGCACTTCTATGTTCTTGCAATAGTGCAACTTTACCGAATGCAATCGCTTGAAATCTATATCTTTGAACATGTTTTGTACTTGTTGATCAGTTACTGATGTCCATTCGAGATCCAAGTTCTCCAACGAGTCACAGTTGTGGAATTTGATGTTGCTCAAGTACATGGCTTTGCTGAGTTTCAATGACTTCAAGTTTGGACATGAGAAAGTTAGATTTTGAATACCACTATCTCTAATATCCATGACCTGTATAGAATCAGCGAATTTGTCGAGAATAGCTTGTAAATATTCATCTGTTATTCCCTTTCCATTAATAATTTCTATTTTGTAGATAACGTTGAATCTTTTGGTGTTAATGTCTGCGGTGTAGCACGTACTTGGCTAAAATGCTTGGTATCATCGATGGAAGATAAAATTTTCTTCCAAACGATAGTGCATCGAAAGACACATCGTGTTGTGTGGAATAGATAGTCTCTTGCCAGTCTTTACACACCCGTGTTAAACTAATGATAGTTCTGGTATCTAAGAAATCCAACACGTGACCAAGAACATCTTCGTTCATTGCTGAACTTGTTGATTGGATCAACTACGTATTTTGCTGGTTGTCCCACCTAAAATTAAATCATGGAACAGGAAACTGTACAACCTAACAACCTCTACCACTGTTATGTCATGCTTGTCAAACAATTTTACAAAGTATGAACAACAATGACGTTGCTGCAAGTTTAGTTGCGGTCAAGTTCTTACGTAGCTTCAAAGAGAGGAAAAATGGATGTCATGAAGCTTTAAAACAGCTACAGACCAAATACAAGATCAACAATCGCAGACATACCAAGCACAACAATTTAATTCTGTTAAAATATGATATGCTGTCTTCATCTATGCATGAACCCATAGTACAAGAATGCAGAGGACTCATAATCGACGAAAAAAATGATTACGCGATTGTAGCGATGCCGTATACAAAGTTCTTTAACATTGATGAAAGCTGCAGCGCTATTCGCAACTTGGACTTTGCCACTGCTCAAGTATATGAGAAAACAGATGGTTCGCTCTGTACACTATACTATTATGCTAAGAACTGGTACATAGCATCAAGTGGAGTACCAGATGGTAATTCTGTACTGCATAACAACAATATTCGCTTCGATCAACTCTTTTGGGACGTGTTCAAGCAACTAAATTATTCATTACCAAAAGACAAGAAAAAATGCTACATGTTTGAACTAATCACACCACGCAACGTCATATTCATCCGACACGAAAGAGAATCCATAATTCTACACGGAGTAAGAGACCTAGAAACGCTTCAAGAATACTTTCCTGAACAATTCGCTGAAGAGAACAACTGGGAGTGTGCAAAATCGTTTACCAACTTTACATCTGCTCAACAAGTAATAGATCAATCACGAGTTATCGATCCTATGAAGTGTGAAGGGTTTATCATATGTGATGCTCAGTTCAACAGAGTCAAAGTAAAATCTCCACAATATGTGGCCTTAAGTCATCTTACTACTCGTAACAAGAATGTGAACGTTAGACTCATGTTGGACGTAGTGAGAACGAATGAAGGCTCCGAGTTTTTGAGTTATTTCAAACTTTATGAAGAACTGTACCATGCAACAAAGCGAGTGTTTATGCAGTTTGTAGGAGATATGCATGAACTGACCAAAAGCACGAAAGAAAAGTTGGGAAAAGAAACAGTTGCTGCGAGCGAATTGAATGATTGGCTACATGGACAAGGGCTATTGTATTTGGAGAAGATTGATCCTGACACAAAACACAGTAAACAATACAAGCAACGTCAGCTGCTATTAGAGATACTATCCAATGACATAGATGAACTTTTACATATATTGGCCAAATGTGACGTACAAGCTCTGTATCTAATGATTCTAGCAATAGGAGGCGAAGATTTAGAAAAAGAAAACAAAAAGATAAAATAAAACGATATTATTGCATTGTACACCATATCCTGGATAAATTAATGAGCGTGTGCTTTCATTTCGCCAACCTTGATAAATCTTAAA
>JAESGV010000658.1_pt1 | contig 14941 bp, 18 predicted proteins | sample 9269781 | NCBI WGS metagenome assembly JAESGV01 (sample SAMN15741586, study PRJNA653496) | algae metagenome | isolation source: Tildeniella torsiva UHER 1998/13D and co-occurring heterotrophs from... | place: Slovakia: Slovak Paradise National Park, Hrabusice, Kosice Region | collected 2000-01-01 | reverse complement strand
TTGACAAGATTTCTTTTGTCAAGGCTGTTCGTGCAGCTCGTGAAGTATTCGACATTGCTGAACGCGAAGCAGGATTCAAGTTGAACCTTTTAGATATCGGAGGAGGTTTCCCAGGTATCGATGAAGTCGGCAAGCCAACCTTTGTTGAGATTGCAAATGCTATTCGTGACTTGTTGGACGAATTGTTCCCAGAAGATGTTCAAATTATTGGTGAACCAGGACGTTACTTTGCTTGTGCAAGTCACACTTTGGTAACCAACATTTTTGCCAAGAGAAAGGTACACAAGGTTGACAAGGACGAAGAAGGTTCAGACTTTTTGTACTATATCAACGACGGTGTGTACGGTAGCTTCAACTGCTTATTATTCGATCATGCTGAAATTAAGGCTGTTCGTTCTATTCGCATGAGCTCAGAGTTTGAAGATGGTGACGGTCAACAAGAAAGAGAATCATTGGATCAATTCACCTCCACCATTTTCGGACCTACTTGCGATTCTATGGATTGTATCATCAAGGGTATTCAACTACCAGAGCTCGACTTGGGTGATGTTTTGTACTTCCCAGACTTTGGTGCATACACTGTAGCAGCCAGCAGCGCTTTTAACGGTTTCAAGACTGTAACCTTTAGATACATTTGGAGAAACTAAATGGTTTAATAAATTATATTGCAAAATTAGTTAGTGTAATATGTTGGGGCAGTGTTTGGTTGTGTGCCACCAGTTGTCACAACCAAGAGTGGTCCTCTTTCGCCAGCTGGTTTCTTCTTGAAGCATGCAACTCGTGACACGTAGCAACAGCATACACCACAGCACACGCAGCATGAAAGAACGGCGAGTACAATGAAAACAACTACCAAGATGAAAGTAGTGAGTTGTGCCTTGTTCAATCCCATGCCCTCATACAAGTCTGTAGCAACGTGATCATAAGTTACAGAGTATCCACCGAATGGTAAACCTAACAACTTGGTTGTGCATGAAGTATCCAGACTGTTGATGCTTGATGGATTGTTCAAGAATCGAACCACGATATCGAGCCCACAGTTGTCATCCAAGTTGCTTGCCAATGGCGATCTACCAAGTACATAATGCACAACATTTGGGAATCGAATCAAACGTGATAGTGGTGCTGTTTGTCTAAGTTGTACTGCAAATGCATCTGCAGCAACATAGTATGTTTGTGGATCCAAATCACCGTTCAACATCAACAATGGTTTGTTGTACTTTGCATAAGTGTATGCATAAGTACTCTCAGGATATGTTTTCCATCCAGCATTGTACAAACTTGGATATACTAACGATGCGCCATTGCATATGTGACATCCTTTGACAATAGCTTCCATCTTTTGTTTATCACCAAATCTTCCTTGTAGCTCCGATACACCAATGTTAAAATTGAGTGCACTTGATAGTGGGTACATTTTTCTGGCTGACTCTGAGGACTGGTACATTACATAGTTATTAATCATGATCATGATAGCAATGCGATCGGTAACACCGCATCTTTTACCACGGTAAATGATCGCTGGGATTAATAATCTCATTACAGGGTCCATTAGCGCTGCAGTGAATAGTTTCTTGAGTGTATCTTCCTTATCAACTCCAATGAACATGTTTGTACATTCGTTGTTTGCGGCATAGAATTGTTTTACTTGAGTAGCAACTGCATCTTGGGTACGACCCAATTTACTTCCACAAGTACTATCTTTTGCACACATTGCGAAAAAGTCTTTGGCAGTTGTTTCGAAAGCAAGATCGGCCTATGTTGTTAGTTATAAGAAAGTGTTCGTACTTTAGTAAAGTCACAGAATTTTCCACCACAAACACCATCCAAAATTACAGCATCAACAGCATCGGGATTAATTTGTATGATACGATGTGACACATAAGTACCGTAGGAAACACCGTACAAGTAGTTAAATCCACCATATGTTTGTTTCACTGCTTTCATGAGTGATAAAGTGTCCATTGCAGCTTCATCTGCACTGAAGCCATCTAAATTGTTACTGTATCCAACAGAGAGTTTGTTTTGGCATTGGTACACAGTTGTTGGGTACGAATTCGTTGGTTCACATGACAACAATGTTGAGCGTGCAGTACCTCTAATATGTTGTTAAAAATTTGTAGTGTACATACCTATGGTCAGGAAGAATAATGTCGTATTGACCTTTCATCTGCGACCATAATTGCAAAGCCATTGGTTCCAATGCTTCACCTCCTGCACCGGGACCACCTTGCAGCATATAAATGGCTCCCTTACGTTGACCATTTAATGCCCTATATCGTTTGGCAAAATAGTTTAGGTAAATGTTAGACGGAGCTTTGTTGTGGTAGGGTACTTTTGTTGTCGAACATTCACTGACCAAGTCGTTTGGTACGTTGTATTTCAGAAGAGGTTCTTCATTTTCTTGTACACCCAAGCCATATGTTGGAAAACGTGAACGAATAAGAATCTTTTTGATATTTAAAGTGAACTCTGTATCGTTTGAAGTAGGTCGTAGTGTATCTTTGGGAAGGTTGTGGAATTGTTCTGCTGAAGCATAGTCAAAAGTATTCAATTTGACGGGAACATCTGTTATGGCTGGGCACGGTGTCCAATCGAGAGTTAGTGCAGTAATTTGGCACAACAGAATGCACAAACTCACACACAAGAGTGTGCGAGACATTTCGACTGGTTTTTTTTGCTTTTTCAGAAATAGAACCTGTTTATGTCAACTGCCGAGATCCTAGCATCTTTAACACCAACCGATCTTTGTTGTACTAGAACCAGTAAGCTTCTAATAAATACATTTAATGGTTCTTTTTATGATATCCGAGAAAGCACTCCTGTCTTCACTGCAAGACTGATGTTTCTTTCTCGATCTGAGAGTGTAAAGTGTCTATCTTTCATTGAAAATAGCTTTTCTAACCCTTCTCTTGAGTCACAGCTTGAAATTCCTTGGTCTAGAGTTGCCAACGCTGGTTCATTGTTAACTAGTTGAATGTGAGCTTTGACCATGAACGAAAAGTAGTTTTGTGGTTGTACAATTGTTGCCTTCTCAAGGTCGATCATACCTTCGCTGTGCTTCTTTAAACAATGTTTTGCATAACCCTTGAATGTATGTAAATCTGATAACATCTCTGGATCTGTTGGATTTAGTGCCAAAGCGTGTTCACAGTCAGTCAGTAGCTCTTCGAAATGGTTGGTGTTGAAATAGTATCGTATTCTTGAAATCAAGAGTAGTACCGAATCTTTATAAATTGACGCTGATAGATTGTAACATGCTAGCGCAGATTTCATTTCTCCTCTACGTTCAAACGCGATGCCCAAGTTGTTGGCGATTGTCGCTCTATCTGACTGCGATATTGTTGGTAAGTGCATTCGAGTCGCAGAATCAGCTGCATTTTTGGCTTTTTCCAACCAAACCATTGCTTCATCAACGTTATCGTAAGTTAACTCCAAGTATGCGAGATATGCGTACGCTTCAACACCCGCCTCATTTCTTCCAATATGTACAACTGACAGAATAAACTCATCTCTGCTCTTTTCATGTTTTCCACGCAGCATCAGTACTAATCCGTTGAGTAAATGCTCCCAATACTTTGTTGGTCGCAATGCCAATGCTGCTTGAAAGCTCTTGATGGCAGATACACTTTTCCCAACCTAAAACAATTGTCAACAATCGATACGCGAGTTACAGTTATTAACAATGCACCATACACAAATAATTCATAGTACGTCACTTTATCATTTTGCAGCATCTCATGAAAGAGGTGGAATGCAGCACTGTAGTCGCATCGTTGTCTACACGCCTCTACTTTGTCAATAGGATCATAGTCGTGATGTTCAAGTATCCCCTTGTCTTGCGTTGACGTCATTTGTAAAAATAACTGTAAAATCCAAGCAGACAAGTGATGCTGTTCGCACGAATGCTCTTCGTATTGGGATGAGAAGATCGAACGTAATCTTTGTTACCAGAAAATACAACACAATCGTCACTGTGTTACGCTGCGTCTCGTAGTACCAGAGAACAAAAAATCTTTTACCGCAGGTGAACAAATATACAACGACTTGTGCAAACAACACCTAACCTATTCGTACAGTCTACTAGGTTACAAGGAACGTGCGACTAAAATGTATCATACTTTGATCGAACATAATTGTACACCAAATGATTTTACATTTACTGCACTAGATGGATGCAAAGACAAGAACGGCATCAAGTACTTTGAACAAGTTATCGAGTTTATCAGAACTAGTAGTGTTTCACGCTCCGTAGCACTGTACAATATCATAATAAGCAAGTGCTTCCACATGGATATGATCAATTTAGCATTTCAAACACTAGAAGGGATGGAGATCCAAGGTGTGCGACCAAACGTAGAGACGTATTGGATTCTACTATCAGATGCTTCATCTCTTGTATTTATCAACAAGACGGAAAAAAGATTGCTCTCCAAGCAGAACAAAGATGCCGAAGACAATGCCATCTTGATGCTAACCTTGGCAAAGTTAATCACCAATTCATACAAGATGAGGCTGTTTGGAACGCAATATTGTGCGTGTTAGCAGAGTGTAATAAGTGCAACGACGTAGAACGCGAATAAGTAGAACAAATGTTTTTCAAAGATCACGCTATTTCACAAATGTTGATTGCGAACATAGCAGCTCACGCAGGACAGCCTTTACTACGAGATAACCTAAGGTCTATGTTGTCAGAATCTAATTTTAGAAAGACTGCGGGAAAATCATGCATTGTACTCGGTGAGGAAGAATGAATACGTTTGTCGCTGATGACCCACACGTTACTGATCAAGTAACGACATTCATTGAGAAATTTGTGAGATTTTTAAAACAGAATACAACTATCTCCTGCGTACGGAAATCATATGCTACAGAAGATGAGTGTAGGTTACATGAACATTGGCATAACAACGCGTATGTATTTTCCATTATTCTAACATGTTAGGAAAAAAAGCACATATTGGGGGAGAATTTGTCAAAGAACGTAGCTAAATGAGGCACAGTGAAGAGTTAGCAACTGCAAGTGCATTACTCGATAAGAACCATACTGGACCATCTTTGTGACCAAGAATCTACGTAAGGATGGAAAATGCTCATGAAACAAGTACTAATAAATCTACATATTTATTGACATAGTTGACTTGGTGGTGCTATTTCTGGTATGCCATGCAAAGCAAACTGTGGTGACTGGAATGCTTGAGTATCTCTTTGCGTTAGTTTGCCTTTGATGTTCTCCATAACTTCAGGACTAGGTTGAGGTATGATCCGAAGTGCGTTGTCAGGTTCTGTATTTGTTGTACTAGTATTAGCTTGTTGTGCTTGTCTTTCTTGTGCGACTCTTAGTCTTTGTTGCTTCATTTGTTCGGCTTGTTGAGCCAATTGTTGTGCCTCTCTTTCACGCTGTTGTTTTTCAGCAGCGAGTTGATCTTCTGTTTTTTTACCATCGAAACCTCCACCTCCTCTAAAACCTCCACCTCTGTTGTTAAAATTGTTTCGTTGGTTGTTTCCAAAGTTATTAAAACCTCCACTTCCACCTCCAAATGCGCTAGATTGGTTATTTGGTGGTGCGTTACCAAATACGCTTGAAGAATTACTATTTGGTTGAGCAAATGCACTATGACTTTGGTTTGTTGTTACTGTTGAGCCTAGTGCACCAAACGCTCCACCGCTAGAGCTACCAAAAACTGATGCACCACCTGTAGGAGCACCGAATACACTAGATGATGTTGACGGGTTTGTGAAACCTGACTGTCCAAAACCTCCACCTGATGGTGTTTGATTTGTGTTGTTTGATTTTGCAAAAACACCTGCCATGCTAGGTGCTGAATTGTTGCCAAATACACTTGCATTTGACGTAGGAGCGGTCGTATTTCCAAATGCGCTAGTTTGAGTTGTGTTACCAAATACGGAGCCTCCTGTATTTTGCGCAGGAGAACCAAACACACTTGTGTTGTTTGTCGTATTTCCGAATACGCTTGTATTATTATTTGTTGGTTGTGTATTGCCAAAAACAGATGTATTAGTATTTCCAAACACACTAGTTGTATTGCCACCGAATACACTATTTGTTGACGGTTGTGAGTTTCCAAACACGGATCCTGACGAGTTCTGTCCCCACGACGATCCTGTATTTGCACCCCAACCAGGCGTAGTAAACGTAGGATTACCAAACGACGATTGTTGGAATGAATTCGCGCCACCTGAGTTAAATGGATTTTTTTGTGGTTGTTTGTTGTTATTATTGTTTTGGTTAAAGTTGTTCCGATTATTGTTGTTATTGTTCTTGCCTCCCCTTCCTCCTCTGTTGTTGCGGAAAGCCATTGTTTTGTTGTCAAAAAAGTTTTTGAAGCGGTCAACCGTTGAATATTTGTCCCATAAAATGATACGCTGTTTTTACCACCTTCGAACGTCTTATAAGAAAATGATACGGCTCTCTAACAACCACTTTTCTGCTTCATCAACTTTCTTGAACGTTATTATACCGGTATTATGTCCCCCACAAACCTTTCGTTGATTCTCAACAGCAGCCCAAGCAACAACTGTACTCGATGTAAAACTGATTCGCTTTATGAAATAAATGGATACAATACCTGCATTAATTGCGGTGAATGCTTCGAACAAATAATTTCAATGGACGCCGAGTTCCGTATTTTTGAAGACGACGATGTCTCAAAAGAACATTACCAAAATGTAATATCCACTGGTGACATCAAGCTTGATGCAGTTTTAAACTCAAAATCTACCACAATAATTTCTGGTGTTGGAAAGGGAAAATCACTCTCGCATTTGCAAAAAATGAACGACAAACAAACAGATACAGCTTTCTTGAGTCGTAGACGTGAGTTTTGTCAAGAGATTTTCAACTTGGTACAACACTTAAATCTTGGAACAGAAGTTCAAATTCTTTCTCAATCCATTTTTATCAATGTAACAGAACATCTTCGCAAAATGCACAACAAAACCAGACTCGCACTCTGTGCCGCATCCGTTTTCACTGCAGCTACTGCTGTTGGCTGTCATAGAAGTCATGCTGAGATCATTCATACTATTAACTCTGGCAGTTCTTTGTGCAAAGCAGAGATCAGCCAAAAGCACTACAACAAAGCGCTTAGTGAAATCAAAAAGCACTGGAAGCCACCAGTAGAACAAACTGCCTCATTGCCCTCTGATGCAAATGCCTCTATCGCACGTAGAGTTTGCAACATGATGGGATTATCACCACGTATTGCTGAGCGATGCGCTAGAGAGTGCAAAGCTCTATCTGAAAAGTGTGAAGGTAGAACGGCTAGAACCATCACTGCCTGTGCTTTAACGCGAGTGTTCACAGCTGCAAATGTTACTTATGACGCGAAAGAGCTCTACGAGAACTGTCAAATCAGACAAAGTACTGTGGTAGCACTGATGAAGAAGGTAGCCAACATACCAATCCAAGAATAAATACATTTAAGTTACTTTTACTCTTCTAGTATGCGTTGTCTAAAATCTCAAAATCATGATCCGTAAGGACAACGTGAGACAATAGCTCCATAAATAAGAACTTTCGAGCACGTAACGAATATCTAAACTTTGTCATCAAGTGATGAACAAAGAATAGCGTCTTTGCGTCAAAGTCATCTGGGTTAACTGATTTCATTCTATGAAATGTTAGTAAGGTTTAATGAAAACGTACTTGGCTAATGCTTTAGTAGAAGCCATTTCTGATACAGGGTTAGCCAATGTTTCTAAATTCTTTAAGATTTCTGGGTTAATTGGTGGTAAATTGGTTTCTGCTTGTGTATATGGATCTGTTACACTTGCTGTTGAACCTTCGTAGTGATAAACGCCAATTGAGAAGAATGTATCCAAATTACTATGATATTAGAAAACGTCGCTGATTCTTACTTTGGTACTGATATTGTGGTTGCATTATCAGTATGACATTCCCATCCTGCACTTTCCAGTTCCTCACGCGCCAAAGTACTCTTTGCCATTACACTCAAAATATAAATAGCCGTTCCTCTCATCGACAATATCGAACTATTGTTAATTGAAAAACAATACTTACTCTGAGGCAAAATTAATAAAGTTCTGAATAGGATAATGAGATTTCAAAAATGTGTATCCAACATCAGAAGAACCAACTTGAGCAAGTGCCCATAGAATACTTCTTCTATGGAGTTGAGACCATTGCCGATCTGTCATTCCTCCTAGTTCAATACGATCTTCATCTGAATAGGAAGTCAATGCAGGACGTGAAACATCTACTACTTGTAGTTTGTCTAATAATTGTTGGAAATCTCCCGACTTGAACAAAATATCACATCCTTGTTCGGTCTTGCACAATTCACCGTACAAGTGAGGTGGCAAGTTTACACCTTCATCAGAAACAATACTAAATCCTAATCCTGTTCTTTTGATCACTGATGTCATGGCCTTGTGTAACGCATGCTCAACACGTGCGACATAGTCCAAATTTTTATATTCTTTCCACTCTCTTAAACTAGTTGCCATCCAACCAACTAGTGTCAAGTATTTGAGACCTTCTTCACGACCAACCATTCGTAGTAACAAGTGACGACCATCACTGTGTTTCTCTAATGCTGAAACATCTGGACTAAACGATATCAATGCATCCAAATTGATGGGTGACATGCATGCTTCTGCAAGTATCCGTAGTGCATGTTTGGAAACATCATCCCATTCATCAGTAAGTTTGATCTTGAGTAATTCAATTCCCCATGTGTGGAAATCAGTACTATCGCGAACTAACTTGCGCAATCGTAACGTTGAAATGTATCGTATTTTTCTTGATCCAGAAATCATAGCTTCTTTTAGAATTAATCGACTCGCAGTGTTGAACGAGTGTCTATATTCCAAGTTTTTGATAATTAATTGACAAATATCATCTCTGTGAAATGGTTAAAATGTGAAATAGTACGTACCTTCTTGTAGTGAGTGATTGTAGTAGTGTAAAAATGTTAAACTCTTCTAATAATTGCACACCTTGCAAGTGTTGCGTAAACTTGCCCAAAATGGTGAAATACTCGCGAGACATTTTGTATGCTACTCTTTCCTCACTCAATATCGTTGTTGCTCCTCCACTATCAAGTTCAATCTTCAAAACTTCATATAGTTGTTCCATGAAACCACATTTCCGTAGAAATTGTCTTCCCTCTTCCAAAGAAAGAAGATTTTCGATAAATTGTGATGCTAACATGGCCAAATACTGATATGATTCTTGATAATTGAGATCGGAGAACACTAATGATTGTTAGAGATATTGATTTCATTTCTTACGCTTCTTTTGAGGTTTATAGTACGCCATTAACCTCTTTGGGAATTCTGTCTTCAATGCTTCTTGTAATCGCATTGCTATTCGCAGTGGTCCATACACTAACGTTTGAATTTTGTCCCATACCCACTATAAAGAGTTATACAAGTGTGCTACTGTTTCTTACTCGTTTGTCATCTTTTGTTACGAGGACGTTGCTATCCTTTACCAATTGATTAAAAGTATTATCATCCATCTGAGCATCAACTTGAGTTTTAACTTGACTCAAATTGTTTAAAATCTAGATTGTTAAATGTAAAATGGTAAACATACTTTGATGGAGCTACTTTGTGAACTTGATTGTAGTGTACGACTTGATTGTTGACAATACGTTGTTAATAGCGACAACGCTTTTGGTGTTGATACGCTTTTAAGTTCATTCGCAATAGCATCGTCGAATTTGTCATGCATCGCCAAAACGCGGTCACTATGTAGTAACATGTCGCAAAATACAAGTATGACTTGGACAATTTGTCCTGCACGATCTGCAATGGTTCCACTTGATCGTGTTAAATCCATAAGTGTTTGAACAACTCCACTTCTCATAAGGGATAATATGGTCAATGCCAAGTAGACGAGCAAGATATTATCCTCTTGGGGTTGACTTGTTGTAGGCTACAATGTTATAAGATAAATTGTCAATCATACTTGTTGCTGTTGTTGTTGTAACTGTAGTAGTGTTGTGTTGGCGTATACGTTCAAGTGGTTGAATGGATTTGCTTTTCCACGTTCTTCTGTGCTTAACGGTGGGATAATAGAATGAAATTGTTGAGGAGACGCATTTCTGAGAATATCCTGACATGTTAGTACATTTGTAAATTCCCACGTACTATTAGTATATCTAATAGAATGCTTTGTCGCTCAAACTGGTTCATCTTTAACGCACTTACTAGTGCCTTGAAACCAACTGATGATTTACTCAACACGATCAAACCAGTCCAACTATTGCGTTAGATACCATTCCATCAAACATACCTTTTCATCATTAAGCAGATTGCCTTTCTCGCGCTTTCCCACTGCGCTTTCTGATCCTTTTTCTCAGTTTCTGTGTACTCTTGTGTGAATGGTCCGAATATTGTTTGTATTTCTCCATCACGAATAAATTTTCTTGTATTTGCGTCATCAAGGATAAACAAAAACGTCATGACAATACTCTCAGCGATGTCCTTATATTTTGGATCAACTATTGCTGCAAGTAGTACTTTTGTTCCTGCCGATGTTGATACGACACCAGGATTTCTTATCACTATCCAATGTTAGACTGTTTCGTCATACTTACACAAATCGCGCAAGATCTCTGTGGATGTGGCACTATATTGATCTTCTGGATTTTCTGCGACACTAACTAGACCTTTGACCAATAAAGCAGGTACTGAGAGTGCGTCCGAGAGTTTTCTAGATATTTGTCTCATCAACTCTATAATTTGCCGCTTCTCCTTGTCTTGTCTTTTGTCTACAAAAAATATTCTACCAATATAAATACAATGAAATGCAAGAACAAACGGTGATAATAAATAATAAGTGTGATTCTTCCAAAAGTAGGAAGCTATATCCATAACTCTAAATAAATGTCGTATTGCACGTATAGTAGCTGCTCTAATGTATGAACTTCTGTGCGCGAGCAAAGATCGCAAACTGAAAGTATTAATATCGATAATAGTTGTTATTACGTCTTCGTTGTATATTCTATGGTTAACAATTCGTCGGTATTATCTTTTGTGATTATATAACGAAGATCCTCTTTTAAAGAACGACATATTTGTACGATGGTTTCGAATGGTTTTGCCTTTTCTTTTCCATCAGTTTTTTTCATGTTAAGTTTGATCATTATATCGCGCCATTTTCCTTCGTACTCTACACAAACGTTAAACCACCGACAAATAGTTTTGTACCTTCTCGCTCTTTCTCGCCAAGCTCCACAACCTTGTGTTCTTTTTCCTTGCCTATCTCTGACACCCCAAACAAGCTATGTGGGGATGTCTTGATAGGTGTTGGTGTTTGAGACATGAAGACAAGTTTGCGTCTGTGATGTTAATTGAAAACTTTGACAGGTTTGTAACGGCACAGCCATTAACTCTGAAACGAAGATCAATCTCTTTATTGATAACTTAACACTAGTTACTTTAAGAACCTTCATATGGTTTTAAATGTTTGTCAGTGCGGAGTTTGGGGCTGTTCCAATTTTTTTGACATCTGACACTCACGCCATCTGCAAACAAAGTCAAGCACTCATGATGGACGACTTATCTTTGTATCTACCGGATCGTGTAAGTACTATTGCAAAAAAGTGCTTACTAAAAAATTAGACGCTAGACGAAGACAAACGTCAGTCTTCACGAAGATCGTTGGTCATGAATTCACCCAACGCACACGTATACTCTGTGGATATTGTGTTTATATACGTCATAAACCAACAAGAAAAAGATTCTACAAATCCTTTTCTCTTTAACAGTTATGCGAGAAGTCATGTCCAGAGCGTTTTGCAGTTGATGGGATGTAAATTACGTGACGCAGACTCTATAGCGAGTATGAAACAATTAACTCAAAATAACCTTCGTAGATATGATATTTGATTGGTTGTCAAGTGCAAAACAAATACAATTACTACAACAAAAATATCACCACAGAGACGAAGAATTATCACTCGTAGACAGCGACGATGAAAGCTTTGATGCGAAACTGCCTTCTCCATCAATAAACGCCAAACCGGCAGTACAAAACACCGACGAAAACGATGCCGATAATGAAGAAGCGGACGAACACGAATCAGATGAAGATAGATCAGACGACGAGTGGGACCCTAGGCAGTATATGAAATTAGGATCAAGTTATGAAGAACCATCGACACCACCACCGCAACCTAAAAAAGGACTCTTCCAAAAGATTAGAGCAAGAATACAAACACTATCCAACCAACAAACAAAGTGGAACGCTATGAAAAGATTATCCGACGATGATTCTGACAAACGTGCCAAGTCAAACTTGGTAGATGCCAGAAACGATAGCATTATAAAACGAAAGATGATCAAAGAACTTGCAAAAATCGTTCATAGAAACAAGAGAAAGAATTTGGTCGCCAACAAACGTGCGTCAGCACAATTGAGTGACATCAAGAAGAGCAACTTTTACCAGTCGCATTACGATCGGAAAGATTTGGTTATTTTAACAAGAGAACAATTTGATGAACTGATATCTGTCGCACTTGCTATTTATGATTACAGCAAGCCATCACGTATCGACGATTTTAGAATCGCGTGTCAAATCCAAGAAAGAAAACGTTCAGTCATCATTTTGTTCGGTGGAACGAGTGGTACCGGAAAATCGACTCTTGCAAGTTTGATTGCATCAAGAATGGGTATCACAAAAGTACTCAGTACAGATAGTGTTCGACATTTATTACGTGGTTTTGTAACAAAGCAACAAGAACCATGTTTGTTTGCTTCAACGTATCACGCGGGAGAGGCCATTAAGCATGAAGAACAATACAAGAACTATTCACCAGAAGAGTTAGTCATCGAGGGATACAAACGACAATGTCGTGTTGTCGTTGAACACTTGGACAAAATTATCACAAATTGTGAAAATAGAAACGAGCCAATGGTAGTAGAAGGTGTTCACTTGATCACCGACTACGTCATCGAACTGTGCAAAAAACATCCTAGAAGTGTCATACCGTATATTGTCTATATTAGTAACGACCAAAAACACAAAGAAAGATTTGCGTTCAGAGCAAGGTACATGACTCTGGAACCTAGAAACAACAAGTATGTGAAATACTTCCACAATATTCGTACTATCCAACAATTTATTTGCGATCGCGCGGACCACTACAATGTTCCTAAGATCGACAATACCAATATCGATAAGTCATTAGCCACTATTCACTCCAGTGTGTTCAAATGCGTAAAAAGAATCGTCATGCAAGGAGAGAATATGTACGACAGCAAGGAAAACAAAGCAAAAGTTGTTCCACCTGTACAATACGCATCATGGAGTAGCAGACGTATGTTGACAGCAATTAGAAAGAAGAGATCATCATTGAGTGAACATGTCGATCCATTTGATGGCTCAAAAGAGGGAGACTTACCTGGCTTTGAGACAGTAACGAAACCGTCTAAACCAGCAGCACCTCTTGTCGAAAAACCTGCCTCGTCCGTACCGTTACGATTGTTAAGGAGAACAGACTCTATTGGAGAAGAAACAGGCTCAGAAATGAGTCAGTTCGCAGATCACGAACTGTCATCACAAAGTGAGTCACCAGCTAGACCTCACAACTATCCAAATGCAAATGCTGTCATTAACAAACATCATCACGTATCAAAGAAACATGTTCCAACAGAAGAAGAAATGTTCTACGCAAACCCAACAGTTTCGTCGAACGCAAACAAGGTTAGAAATGGAAAGAAGAAAAAGAAGTTGCCTGACAACAAGATTATTTTCGAGTCTACAAGTAGTGATGAGGAAGAAGATAGTGGTGATGAAGGTGCTCCGAAACCAGTTATTGATTTAGCAAATACGATTGAGGGAGGCTTTCGATCATCGTAATTTTTGTAATAGTCAACAGTGTGATCTACACAAACGCGACTTCATGGATCATACTGTACTGGTGCATAACTACTTGAAAGATACGCTGTTCTGGTACGAGTCGCACGAAGCACGAAATTAACTACAAAATAGGGCGACTACAGCATTCGAAGAGGAAACACAAAAAGAGTTTGTACAAGCAGAGTCAAGTTACTCCAAGGCGGAGAGAAATTTATCTTGTGCCATCGCATTCGAAGTATGTTATAAAATATAAAATAACATTTTTAGAAAGACAATATTAAACGATCAATCTACGTTCAAGTAAGAAATATACAATTCGAACAACTATTAGTTATTGAGTACGTACAAAGAAAGAATCATATGCATTACGGACAACCAAACGAATACTACTAGCAAGAATGAAATCTATTCCACGCATGAAACAAGATCCAAGTCACCAAACAAAAGAAAAGTTGAATTCGCAAGTGATGACGATCTTTCCGACTCAAATTGTCCTCCAAAGAAGAAAATCAAGTCAAATCGTACTCGACAGCAAATTGAAGAAGAGGAAGAAACAGTTCTACTCGAAACGACTACAAAGCGAACGTCAATCAAAAGAAAGAACTCCGTTCGAGAGAGTGAGGAGTACGGCCAATCGTATTCTTCTCAAGAATATTCGCAAGAGAAGGAAGAGCCAACGTTATCAGAATCACCCAAAGTCAAGATGGAAGAAAACTCTCCAATGCATGAGTACACGCAGAGCGAGCTGTCCAAGACGGAGGATGAAGAGATGGTTAAACAAGTTCCCAACGAACTACAGCAGTGCATGATAACAAACACGACTACAAGATGGAATGATGTAGCAGGACTAGACGATGCGATTCGAGCGTTAAAAGAAGCTGCTGTACTTCCTGTAACCCATCCACACCTTTTCACCAAAGACAGAAAACCATGGAGAGCGGTGTTGCTGTACGGACCACCCGGTACTGGTAAAACTCATTTGGCTACTGCGCTGGCTACAGAAACTCGTGCTACTTTCTTCGCGATCACGCCCAGTAACATACTCTCTGAATGGATGGGTCACAGTGAGAAGATGGTAAGACAACT
>JAESGV010000657.1_pt1 | contig 14944 bp, 19 predicted proteins | sample 9269781 | NCBI WGS metagenome assembly JAESGV01 (sample SAMN15741586, study PRJNA653496) | algae metagenome | isolation source: Tildeniella torsiva UHER 1998/13D and co-occurring heterotrophs from... | place: Slovakia: Slovak Paradise National Park, Hrabusice, Kosice Region | collected 2000-01-01 | reverse complement strand
ATACTATCAACACTAGCATAGTTTTCATTTTTAATCACTTCTCCTGTATCCAAATCACATAACAAATCCCACATTTCAGATCGTTGTTTAAACATTGGATTCGTTACACCTGCAATATAACCATGTCTATAATATGAGTATGATAAAATAATCTTACACTTGTGTAAAATCTGTTCCAGTAATTGTTAAACTCTGATATGGATAAACTCTTGTTTTCAAAACACCTGTAAGTGGTGGACATACTAACAAACATGCACTTAGTACATGGAAACATACATCAGCAGCACTTTGATTATGTCCAACAAACAATACTCTACGTTCTTCCAAAATTGCATTGTAGATCAACATGGTTTCTTGTTTGAATTTGCTAATGAGTTTGATTACACTTGCTCTTTCATCTCCAATTTCATCTTCATCAATAGCCAGTGGAATAGCCAAATTAAAACTTTTTCCTCGAAATAGTACTTTGGTTTGGTATTTGACAATATCTTTATCCACGATAGAGTATCTCCAAACTCTTTTTTGTGTATCTGATAGACTACTTGTAGCTGATAAATCGACACTGTTAATGATAGAATACAAATCAGCGACAATGGATTCTGGTTCTTCTCCACTTTCGAAAATTAATTCCATAGCATGCCGTAGTAACGACTTGTACATGAAGAAGTGAGGATGTACACTACAGATGGCTAATGCTTTAACTGACGCTCCTCTTCTCATTGTACTATCTTTTTTTGTTTTTATAAAATTGATACAATAGAGGAAGGGTAACGCGACATCGATTGGTGATTGTGCTTGTTTGACTACCGTGTTAGAGTGTTTACATATAGTACCATACCTTCGTTAATGTCTATTATCCAGTTCATTAGAGTTGCTTCAGACTCGTGATCGATTAACAATCCTATACGTTTGTTATCGTGACCGTGCATCGAGACAAAGCGTAATCCCGTTTCGTTATAGTTATCAGATAGGACGATATAATTTAAATCATCCATAACAACTCTTGTACGTTAGTATGTTGCACAACTAGTTACATTTTCTGAAATATTGTATTGTTTTCGTCTTTTATGAGAAATCGTCCAAAAACTATTTGTTAAAGTTAAACTAAGTTACATACTTGCTGCTGTTGGCCCAGATGTACCTGTGTGAGCTTGAAAAACTATTGTTGATTGATTTTCGTGAGTTGCAACCCATTCGTGTTGCTCTGACATGGTATAAACTATCGCACGTACGCTACATATAGGTTAGTAACACTTGTTGACTAACCTTTTCTGTTCTGATTCTTCAAAGTGGTCATCATAGTTTACTTCTTTCGATAATACTTGTGGATCTAGTTTTGTTTTGCGTTTTTGGAATTTTTCTCCCTCTCTATTTAAAAAGAAAACCGACCAATCTTCTATTCTGTTATGCACTCCATCAGGTAGCATATTTTCTGCTAAAAAACTATCATCGCTGTTTGGAGGAACTGGACTCGTAGGATACTGGCATCGCATTACCGATCCTTTTTCCAAATCGAACTCTGCAAGTAGTACATGAGACACGTTTTCGTGAATTTTGAATACGGCATCTGCTTCTATTGCATCTTCTTCTAGTGATAGTTTAACACTGACTGGTGTTGGTGGGAGTGGGTTCGTCAAGTTTCCAGAACCTCTTTGACTGGAAAAGTAAGAGTCCATGTTATCGTTTCTCCAGCAAGTCAATCGTTGTTAGCGTTACAAACAAGGTTTATTCAATGGCAGTTCATACCACGTTCTGCAAAGTTCTCTTTGTGAAACATATAGAATCCTGTTGCAGCTCCAACGACGATTGCAAGCATCAAATATGCGTTATATGTCATAAAGATTAACATTAATAAGAATGAAAAAGCTATTTGGCCTCCATACAAAAGAGCTCGTACTAACTGTCTATTTGAGGATCTACATTTGTTAATCAATTCAGAATGGACTGGTGTACCTATCATCGATACTTTGTTTATCAAAAGACACCGTGAATTGGCGAAGCTTCTCGTACGAAAGCGCCAAAAAGAATATAATTATTATCGAAATTAACATAGAAAAGCCGTCATTAACTTTCCACCAGTCGAATATAATGCAAAGACCTTTGGTGTCCCAATTGAACGTCATCTGCGAATGTTAACTTCCTTGCTATCGCTTACCTTCATTGCGCATGACAAAGCATCCTCAGACACAGTGTGACCCTCATGGTGATGTGCGTGGTTCATGTTTGTTTCCAAAACAATACTGTACTTTACACCGTCTTGCAAACAGACAAAGACCCAATCAGCACTTTCAAACGCTAAAGCCAAGGCTAGTATTGACGCGCAGACAAGATACATTCACTCGTACAAAAATGCAACAACATGTGAAATTTATCCTGGGATCAATGTACAACGCAAAGGATCAGAACGATACACTAGGATTCATCCTAGATATCTGTGATCTTGTTGGTACACGACTTCACAAAACCTGTGTCATTAAGCTCTACATAGTTTGCGTGCATTCTTAGGAACTTTACATGCAACACATCGCCCAATTCTAACTTGTCTCTTCTAAACAGTATGACAAGCGACAGGCAGTAGAACGCATTTGTGATACTTGGTACGTAGATGGCGATTTGCACAAGGTTTCTTCGTCAACGAAAAGTCAGAAACAAATGAAGCTAGGTTCAGTAAGGTCGCTTGCCAAGTTGTTTATTAGTGAGTCTGAAAATCAAGAAGTGATTGTTCGTGAACGTAGAGCAAGCACTGTAACCCGGCAGTCGCCAACAAAAGATACGCTAACTGGGCCTTCTACGCCAAGTTCATTATCGCCTATTAAACGCGGAGTCAGTCAAGATAAAATCGCAAAAGCCAAACACTCGAACAGAAAAAGTGTGGCACAAATGAGTGCTTCACTATTCCCAGTAGATGAGTTCTTATACGATGCACCCAAAGAAGTTTAAAATACAGCATGTACAAACCAGAACCAGTAGAAGATTAGCAAATTTTTACAGAAAATAAAATGAACAGTTTTGAATATCGTCGTGTCTTTTATAAATTAACAATAAAATCAGGAATAGTTCTCCTAAATCTATCATGTGTCTTTGCTGATATCTTCATGTTTGTCATTCTCACTTTTTGCAGCTTCTTGCAACTCAGTAAAAGATCTTTCCACATTTTATCCGATATCTTTGTCGCCATACCAGCCAATATCAGTTCCCGTAGTTCTGTACACGTCAAGCATATAACTTGTAAATCTTTTTCTGTTATTGCACATTTACTCAGATCTAGTCTCAGTACATATTGACCCAAGTCATGCTTCCACAATAGAATCTCCTCTTGTATCACAGTCTTGTTTTGTTTTCCTTTGCAATAGTAATTCTTGAAACCTTCTGGATCAGAGAAGAATTTCTCCACCCGACGTTCAATATAAATTGATCGCCAATTCTTCTCACTTGAGTATGGCTTCTCGACATCAAACTCTTCAATATATCTCAAATACCATAACTTTATAGTATCTATCCCATATGTCTCCCATTCTAACCAATCTCTTACATCTACTTCTAACAAGAAGGGAATCTTGGCTAAATGAACAAGTATATCCTGTACTGTTTCTTCTAATAGTGGTACAACTAGATAGTATAGTATCGCTATCCCATACTCTCTACAGCATGCCAAAAACTTTTTCAAGTCTATATTACTGTTACTACACATGTCATACACTCGTTCCAAACATTCACTCATATCTGTTGCTGATAAATAATCAACAATTACTCGTACAATACTACTATGATAGTTCATTGACAATTTCCCCAGAGTAGCCCTCTTTATAATACTCTTTAGTCGTTCTTCTTGCGTAATTTCAAATGTTATTGAATCTTGTGATACTATCACTAGTGTTGGTTTCTTGTCCATGATATCACGTATGAGAATATGAAACTTTTTAGGTGATTTTGATAGTACATGACTAATTACAGGATTGGACTTTTTAGGTACATGATCTAGTTTCTGTATAGCGTCTTGTATCATCTCATCATCTACTGGATTGATTACTGCTTGTTGTAGTGTTTCATTGGTATCATTGTCACAGGATTTGATATTAATTTCACTATTCATGGCTGCTTCAATCAATGACTCTGTTGCATTCAGTGTACTCTCATATTCATACATCAAATAGGATAGTTCAATAGATTGTTGTATTCCTACAATAACATTGAGTAGTGTACTTGCACAGTCAATAGTGTTATAGAATGTACCCACTATTGCGCGTACAGTATCGTCATAGGATACGTCTCTTTGGATCACTGTAGCAGTATCTTCTACACCGTCCAACAATGATGCATATTCACTTGTCCATGATTCTTCAAACCATGTCAAGTATTGTTTCTGTTGTTCTGTTCGTAGGGATACCAACTCATTTGAAATGACTTCTTTATCAACATCCATACTGACATATTCTTTGGCGCTCTCCAGTATCTCTATAATGGGTATGATTTCATCAATAATGTTCCTAACTTGATCAAAATTGTATTTTTCATGTGATGTTTGCATGGCCGTTTCTACTATCATGTCTGTCAAATTTTGACAAACTTCAAAACTATCAGGTGCAATAACAATATCCAATTTTTCCAAATATTCTTCTAATGAAGTTCCAATAGTGTACATTTTGGGTGGTTGTTCAAAATCTAATTGTTCTTCTGGTATTGTTTTCCGTACAGTAGGTAGTGTATGTTCTACATTCATCTCGTAACTAGCATACTCTTCTACATTGGTCTCATAGATGCGACAATGTGAAAATCGTTTAGGTTCTCGTTTCCTCTTTCTGTACTTTTGTTTTTCCAAATCGATCACCTTGTGACATACATTATCCCATCTAGTTCCAGATTCTGATAATATCTTGTTCCTTATGACAATGTTCATTCCATGTTTTCCATTTTGTTTTGCCAACATGGGTTCGACTGCAATATCGGGAATCTTACTTGACAAGATACTCTCACTACCGTTCATGTGCCAGTGTATCATACGTGATACCCAGTTCATCATACTCCATACTCTTTTTGATTCCAAATCTCTACCAACTATCGAATCATACATTTGCATTCGCACGAGTTCATCTTGTGTATAGGTTGACTCTACAAATGATCTGTAGCCTTGTTTGAATGTGTTGGTATAGTTCTTGTAACTATTATTGGCCATTGGACAAAATGTAGAACTGTGAGTTTGTTCGAACTGTGATAGTTTTCTATACAAGTATCGTTCAGATGGTGGTATTGTTGTTGTAGATTGTTCCACGTATACAATACCAATCACCTTGTTCAATTGATCCATGGGAACGAGTAAATGATCGTACAACTGACCTAGTGATTCTTTTCCAAGATTAGACTAGATGTTGAGATTGTGAAATAGTTCGTTACCTTTAGTTCTGATAGTGCTCTATAAAACTTTTGTTGGAAATTCCGACATTGAGTAATAGGTGTATCTATTGGTACCATATCAGTTGGTGTAAATATTGGTAACTTTTGCTCTTGTGACCAACGTAGTTTCTGTACCCATAACCAATCATCTTTTCCCAATACACCAGGTGATATTTTCACATGAGGAACCATTAATCGGTTCTCTTCGTCAATTAACACATACACACCATCGCTCTCTAATATTGTTATCGTATTGTACAATCACATACGCCAAACATATCGAACATAACACAAATAAATACCCTCTAGTAATGGACTTGTGTTATAATAGTTGATAGCATTATGTATCCATCTCATACCACCATATCCACTGTCCATACGATCTAATCGTACATCTAATTGTACACTATAATAACCTTGATACAGTCGTAACTCCAATGCTTCAATACGTTCCCATGTATATCCAGGTGGTGTAAACGTTTCTTTCACTTGTTTGACTGTGAGTATAATACCCTTTTTGATTTGTGGAATGAGAATCAATCGATCATACAAGATACCTATATCGGTATCAAACTTGTCTACTAGTACTTTTGTTGCCTTGACTAGTGATCGTAAAAATACAGAACTTGTTTTTCTAGTAGCCATCGAGTCACCTATACTTGCACAAGTTTTACTCCAACTTTTACCCAAACTAGTTAACCATTCAAAATCTGATCCATTAAAGTCTATATTTTCTACTGTTTCATAACTAATATCTGATAACAATACCATGGGTAAAAGTCCATTCTCATCGGCCATAATTTCATCTTCAGTAATGAACAAACAAGTGATATATACTCCTGGTTGTAGTTTTGTGAATATACTCTTTAGTTCATCTGCTTCTTTTTCTGCCATTTTCCGAAATGTGGTTAACGATGAACCACTAGAAAAGAATTCTGGTGGAAAAGGTATATCTTCCATTTGGCCACGACCTTGCCATTGTGATAGTACTTGATACAGTGTATGTGTTTTCTGTATATAGTCCAAACATAATTTGACTAGATCGGGCATGTCATATTTTCTAGAAATATCCATTACTCGTTGTAGTACTTGAACAATACGTTCTTTTAGTTCTGGTCGATTAGACTTGACAATCGCATTAAATGTTTCTCCATACATTAGTATTGATATTTCTGCACGTTCCATAGTAAACGCTGGTGATTCCATGTACTCTAACCACTTTGATAAAAAGTAATCACGTATCTTTGTACTCAACATCATCTATTATTGTTAATGTTGACTGGTATGGTTACTTGTCGTAGTTCTACTAGTTGTTTGGATCGATTGTTATCGGGATGTCGTAATAGATCTGATATCTTGGTTGATAGATCACCTTCAGTAGTAATACTCGATTTCATACTTGTAGCAAAATTTACACTTGCAGCACGTTTTGCTAATTGTTAAAAATGTAAATATAAATATACTTAATAGTATGGTATCAGTAGCACATTGGTGGGTACTATGCATGTAAGCGTACTGTAGATACTTTTCCAATTTGTCTTTTTGTTTCACATCTGTAACCATTTCTATTGCTTCTCCATCCAGTATCAAGTTGAATCGATTTAAATTGTTTTTGATTTCCAACAACTCTATTTCATACTCGAGAATAAGTGGATATGCAGCGATAATTCTAGATACTCGTTTTTTTGATTTTAAATTGGTTTTTGTGAACCGAGAAAGCCCTGAACTTGATGTATCTAGTGAGTCTGCATTTAACACCAAGTTACAATAGGCACCACACCAATCACGACAAATAACAAAGTACCGCATGCCGTTCTTCTTTTTGGTGAGTGACGTAGCGTATTTGATTGCTGTTAATACATGAGTTTCTCCAAGACCAAGTCCATTAAACAAGTCAAGTTCGATAGAATTTTCCAAATCACCACGTTCTTAGAGTGTGAGTATAACTATGCTTCTTACCATAGTTTGATATGTCAGTAAAAGAGACAATACTCTTTCTCTTATCCACTGCGCTATCAGATAAAAAAGACATTCTGTTTCCTGCTTTTTGGAGTGGTGCATCATGCTTATTCTGTCTTGCAAAGTCATCAAATTCTGAAAAAACGTCTTCATCGATGGGTGTGCTTGCTTCTTCTTCGGGTATACGATACAGCGATTTTTCAGTTGCATTGTCCAAGTTTTCCGACTTTACCACTGTGTTATTTTCAGTGATACACCAAAATCGACTCCCTGCGTCTGCTGATATACTAATCGCTGTGGGAACACCAGGAACAAGGTTCCAAGAGTTTACCGATGCATATTGAACAACTTGATTTGCGGTGTTGATGGCAACAATGTATTTTTCTGAGCCAACTGCGACGTGTGTTAGTTGAGTGCCAATTAGTCTCCAATCATCACCAAATTGTTGGACTATTTCGGCAGAAGTAGTGACTACAACTAGTGTGCCATCTGATGCCACTGACACTTGCTTAGTTTCTGGTGCGAACTTGACAGGATGCCACGCCATTTGATCTTCTGACCATTCTAACAGCCTGTGATCAGGTGTGACCCCAAACACTGTCGAAGAGCTACAAACTGCTACCTGCATAAGCTTACCCTCTATTTCTTCCCATTTGCTGTCGTTAAATCTACAAACTGTATAGTTGGAAAGCACTCGCCATACAGCACCGTCAGAAGATACGGATATATTTATAGCGACTGCATTGTCTGTAGGAATCCATGTTTCACCTACTAGCTTCACTGTAATATCATCAGTTCTTATTCCCCAAATGTTTTCATCTCCAATACTGACTTGCGACATAGCGCTAGGAAAATCAGTCATTGAATTAGAGCCTTCTGTTTTTTCTTCAGATGAGTCATTCTTTGCAAATGTAGGAACTTTCAGAATGGATGACAAGGATGAATCGCTACGTTCTGATTGCTCATCACTTTTGTCTTCTCTCTTGTCTTTAGGAATATCCAAGTTTACATTCGCCAGGTCTCTCGAGGATCGCTTATCATCACATAAAAATATCGATTCTTTTCTTCGAGCATTTACATCTGTTTGCAGGTCGGGTAGCTGATGACAAGGTTCCCCTGTGTAAACGTTTGAAAAAGATACGCTCCGAGACATCTCATCGTAAATGAACTGATACACACACCTATTTGACAATGTTAGAAATTCCAAGCAACTAACCTTTTATCTGCAAATGAGCTGTATTCTGGATAGTAGTAGATGTTACCATTCTCCTCACATATACTATAACCTTCTACTAGAGGTACATCTTTCTCCATATCGCGAGAAACAGTTTGCCCACTTATTTACAAAATGGTATGCTGTACATGATTTTATAATTACAGGTGAAATAGGACAGAGAAGAGTTGTTGAAGCTACAATCTCACAATGCATCACTAAATGAGTTACTAATGCAAGAAGCTGCAAACGTAGCGCGACAGTATGAGGAACTAAAGGCAGAAATGGCTATTCAGAAAGAAAAGGAACAAGAAATGATTAAAATGAGTTCTCTTCAAATAAGAACAATAGAGAACTTATTAAAGAAAATAAGAGGTATTATTCAAACTCTCATTAAGATTAGACTTGGAAACGCAGTCCTCTAATACGTCAAAGACGCTTAGAAAAGAAAAGACTGATGCTGTAGATAAATTAGAAAAAGAATTAGAGTACAAAGAACAGTTGATACAAACTTTGCAGGAACAAGTTAGTCAACAAGAACAAGAGCTGAACGAGCTACACGAAGAGCATTCTATACTGAAAACTGAAAAAGAAGAAGCTGACGAAAGAATGAGGAAAGCTCAAAGCGTATTCAGGTAATCCATGCACGCCAGATTTAATATTCTAGACACACAGATATTACTCCTATATACGAGCAAGTATTGGATTTGTTTACTCAGTTTTATCCGGAAGAAGACAATATTGTTCAGTTTTTAGTGAATAACAATCCTGACACTCCAAAAGGACAAGCATCAGAAGACAAACTTTTACCAGATATCTCAGCCAGAGGAGATGAGTCTGTATCGCACATTCGAACACCCTTGAAAACACCAGAGATAGCAAATACTCCAACGGTCTACAGAACACTTTCAAGATCTTCTATGGTTAGTATTGGAATACAGGTCGATCTGGGTATCAAGGAGCATTCAATACCTAAACCATCCTTCATTAGTAAAATAAACCAAGAAGCATACTCACGTACGTTACCAAGTCCAATCATGGATATGAGAAAGAGTATTGAGGAAGAAACTACACCAATGAAAGATAAGAAACGAATTATTAGCAGATTAAAAGAGATCATTTATTAGAAATCTCAGCTATTGTCTCAGCTTGTAATGAGTTGACTGCATTGGCGGCAAACAGTGGTACAATGTCATCTAAGGAGATTACGCAAGTCTTTGTTACATATCAAAAATCTAGGATTGCATTTGTACAAACTATAGCTGAATTGGTGAAGCAGCCTAGAAACATAGAGGGTATGATTTTGTCGTATTTAACTTTATAGCAATGATGCATCGCGATAAAGACACAGGAGTAATGGAGTTACTACGACCCTTACTACTTGACACAGAACCTAGCGTACAACAAAGTGCTGCCATGGCACTGGGACGTTTAGCAAATTACAGCGAGCAATTAGCAGAGCGCGTGGTAACCAGCGAAATACTTCCTCAACTCGTCTATTCACTATCAAACGACAACGTAACGACATAAATAAGTACTAATAGCTTAGAAATATTATAAACGCTCGGCTGCTTTTGTTCTAAGAAGTGTAGCTACTCATAGTCCAGTACTAGCACAAGCAGTAGTAGATTCAGGCGCAGTTGAAGCACTTGTAGAATGTCTGAGTCAATTTGATCCAGGAGTAAAAGAGGCCGCAGCGTGGGCTCTGGGTAACATCGCAAAGCACAATGGAGAATTAGCTCAAGCGGTAGTCGATCAAGATTCGATTCCGCTACTACTTTTATGCGTAAAAGAACCTGAAATGTCTTTGAAGAAAGTGGCTGCGAGTGCATTAGCGCATATTTGCAGTCATAGTCCTGAATTAGCTCAAGCAGTTGTAGATGCAGAAGGGATTCCGGATATTGCGCCGCTCATTGAAAATTCCAAAGTGAAAAGACAAGCTTGTGCGTGTCTAAGCCACATTGCAAAGCATTCTGTGGAGCTAGCAGAGTTAGTAGTAGAAGGTGAGATATTCCCTAAAATATTCGCGCTACTAAAAGACCCAGAGGATCCAGTAGTACGAAAGAATGCAGCAACATGTATTCGAGAAATTGCGAAACATACACCAGAATTAAGTTTGCTAATTGTAAATGCTGGAGGGTTACCTGCGATAGTAGATTACGTTAGTCAAGCCGATGAAGACTCAAAACTACCTGGAATAATGACATTAGGATTCATATCGGCGTTTACTGAAATTATGGCATCGAATGTAATCAAAGCTAAAGCAATTGGCCCATTAGGATATGCCTTATCCACTGCTTCTTCAGATCATGTAAAAGCAGCGGCGGCATGGACTCTAGGACAAATAGGAAGACATAGTAGTGATCATGCTCGTGCTGTTGCAGAGGGAAACATATTTCCGAAACTAATGGACGCTTATTTATCACCAAAAGCTTCAGATGACCTGAAAGCAAAAGCGAAAAGAGCTCTCAAATTTGTGATACAAAAGTGCGTCTATCTTGATGCTCTAAACCCTCTACTACACGAGAAAGCACCTCAAAACATACTTAAGTACGTGGTAAAACAATATGCCAAAGTTTTACCCAATGACGTAGAGGCTAAGAAGAAGTTTGCAGAAGGAAGAGGACTAGCGAAACTACAATTGATACAGACAGATGACAACGAGCTAATGGAAACGATAAAATTGATAAACACTTGCTATCCAGAAGAAGTAGTCAAGTATTACTCGCCTGGATATGACAAAGAGTTACTTGGTAAGATAAACGATGAGCTGTAAGCAGTAGAGCAGTAACAGATCGGCTTCGGTATCAAAAGTATATTAAAACCTGTTGTTGGTATTAATTCTGACACAATTGCATTTCAAATTCTACGTGTTCATTCTACTTCTATAGCACGTGGAATATACCATCACCAAACAACGCGCTATTATCGATACGCGAGAGATTACGTTGTTTACAAAATCTATTCCAAAATTAGCCACCAAATTTAGATTGGCGACTATTTTTTGTCAAAATTTGAAAGTTCACAGCAAGAGTTGACTCATCAAGAAAGCGGTTAGGAAATAATAACATGGTACGCTACGGATTATCACCAGAGAAACCAAAACTCGTTTGGGTGTGGGCAGGACCTGACCCAAGTAAAGTGCAAAACACGACCGTCATCTCCGACAACAAAGAAAAACCTACAGAAGAACCATCGATAACGAAACCAGAAACTAATGAAAAACCAACGGTTACAAAGACGGAGACTAAGGAATCGCTACCATCACAGAAGCATCGAGACTTGGCAGCGAAGTTGATTTCCAATCCTACGAGAGAGATGTTGAAAGAATTGAACGGTAGTGAATTCAAAAAAGTGTTGCAATCGATCAAAGTAGCAAGTCCTGAAGAACAATTTGATGAAGAAAATGTAAGATCGAACAGCAGCTTTGCTAGCAAATACAAACAGTATCTTGAGTTGCGAAAATTGTACAATCAGAAATTAGCCATTGTGCGACGACAGGATGATTTCAACGAAAGAAAAGATCGCGAGCGAGATGTCCACAGAGAAATCATTCGTGAGCTAGAGGCCGACCTAGATATCAAGAGATGTAGAAGTGCGCTGGCAAAATCGACCGTAACTATTCACAACAAGAAGGCAACAATCGAACAAATACAAGAAGAGTTCGATTTGCTCTTGAAAAAACGCGATGCACCCATATCTGAGGAACGCAAAGCCAATTTGGAGAAGAAAGCAGCAAAGGAGCGTTTGAGACGATTGCGCCTATCAACCAAGTTTAGAATATCTCAGATGGAACGTGATTTGCGTGATGTAGAGGGTGAACTAAAACATTACCAACGCAAGATTCCAACATCCCAAGAAGACTCCGCCATCAGAAGAGAATATCAAAGAGCCTCAAGTACTTTGGGTGACGAAGACGTTAGCGTAGTCTATGATGCACGAAACGATTTTTCGGAAGAAGAGTTGGAAGCAATGATTAATCTCAAATTGAGCGTCGAATCACTAGGAATCCAAAAGTTTATAGCCTATCGGGTCGATCCAAAATTCAAGGAACTATCGTTGAGACGCGAAAGTCATTGGAGAAATCTACAAAAGGAAAGATTGATAGACAAAGATTATGCCGATGCGGAAGCAAAACTAAATCGTCAAAGATGATTAAACAAATACAACTTTTGTGTCTCATTATTTGCCAGGTACTTGTGTTTAGCGTTTAGTTGGATCCTCTAATACAGTTACAACCATAAAGCAACAATGACAACACCGTTCTATGATGTAGAAGTCTTGTCCAATAATCTATCGCTGGCATACGACCACTTACACCTCATTCCACTTTTGAACAAGAGACTAAACACTTTCCCGTATCGCTCACTAAAACAAAATCGGTGGCGAAAAAATGCAGCGGCTAATATAATAATTTCTGAGAACGGTCGAACATTGAAATGTAACCAGAAAGGCTCTGGAGTTATTGCCACTACCCACCCATTAGTATGTGGTGGCGTGTACTACATTGAAGCAAACATTTGGTACGACACCACTACTGGGTTTTATCCAAGCATTGGCATAGTACCTACGCTGCATAAGAATGGTAGAATATTCGAAATAGGTTCGTGTTTGATTTCGAGTGGAAAATGTATGCAAAAAGGATACTCACATAACCTAAAGCAAAACATACCCTCTAACGCAGTAATCGGGCTACTTGTAGATATGATTGAGAAGAAGCTAAGTTTTTATGTTAATGGAGCCAAAGTTCAAGTAGAATTAAATACACCTGACGACATAGTTTACGTAGCTGCAGGCTACGGTAACTATTCTATGACACTTGAGTTTGATAAGCCTCTGCCAAGTGAGATAAAGAACTTGTACCCTGGGTAAATATAGATTGGAAACACCTTTTCCATCAGTAAAATATTAGCAGCTTCACAATTTGTGTGGTAGTTCGCCTCAACCTCGTTTTGGTGCTCTTTTGTGTTGTTGTTATGTAAACTTGTAAGTTGTTCTAGACATTTGACAGCACAATGACCACCAACACCAACATGAAAACTGCCGGTGCTTCTTTGGACAGTTGTAGCTTCACGTTACATCTTAACGAATCCGAGGTGGGAGTATCTATCGAAAAAATCTCGTCAGAGCACACATTTCTAGAACTACTATCCATGCTCGCAGAAAAGAAAAGTATTTATTTACCACCAACCACCTATTCTTTTGCGATAAAGACAGGAGTAGAAGGTAAAAAAGTCATGAAAAAAGTAATGGCGTTCCAAGGAAAAGATGCTGTAGCGTCCGAAATGATCGAAGTTAAAATGGAAGATACTATTGGTAGCAGTACGTATAGAACTTTTTATAAGCACGGAAGAATGGAATTGTGGGTACAACCACCAGTCGCTGACTCTGAGAGTATGGTTATATGGCTCACTAACACATGAAGAAACAAAAGTATTCGGAACACCTATAGAAGTATTGTACAAACGATCCAACACACCTTCCACTCAACTTCTACCCTTTTTGGCTCAGTTGTTCAATATTGTTAACACTGGCGGTCTTGATGAAGTCGGCATCTTCCGTTTATCTGGGTCCGTCAAACAAGGAGAGACAATGAAAAAGACTATTAACGATGGCAAGTCTATAGACAATAACAGTGACGTTATTTTATGCGCGAGTTTGATCAAAGAGTTTTTGAGGAGTATGCCAGAGTCTTTAATATCAGGAACGTACTATGATCAAATTATGGAACTCTTCAGTGACCAAAGTATGTAATAATTCAATACTAACAACTAGATAACTCTGAGTCATACTATTCAGAAGAGTTACGTACTATTATTGGTGGACTACCAACACCCAATTTAACTGTACTAGAACATTTAATAGCGCTATCGTGCAGTGTCGTCAAACATCAATCCGCAAACAAAATGGTAACACAACTAGATATAGTACTAACTCTCTAGTCTGCAGAAAATGTTTCTATCGTTATTGGACCAAATATCATGGGACCGCGTGAACAAGATACAGTACAAAGCAACGCATCAGCATTCAAAGATACACCACTAATATGTCTCGTAGTTCGTTTCATGATTGAACACTATTCTCAAGTATTTTTAAACAACTCTCCATACGATTCAGAACTCAAAGGTTGGAATGAAGTACAAGATCAAACACTACGTATGAAGAACTTACAAAAGAAACCATCTACACCTACCATGGAACCTCTACAAATTATACAAAAGAAACCATCTGCACAGAACATTACTAGTCCAACGAGTGGAAAGAAGGATAAAATGTTTAGAGGATATATGCCCAGATCAATACTTGAAAATGTACCAGTACACAGCAAAGTATCATTGGATGCTATTCGTTTATCAGGAGAAAGTATTTTGGCATATAGTG
>JAESGV010000656.1_pt1 | contig 14948 bp, 15 predicted proteins | sample 9269781 | NCBI WGS metagenome assembly JAESGV01 (sample SAMN15741586, study PRJNA653496) | algae metagenome | isolation source: Tildeniella torsiva UHER 1998/13D and co-occurring heterotrophs from... | place: Slovakia: Slovak Paradise National Park, Hrabusice, Kosice Region | collected 2000-01-01 | reverse complement strand
ACATGTGGGGGTAAGTATTATTAATAGTTATTAACCATTCTCCAGAATAGGATGTATCTTTGCAGAACTATTAGCTGCTAGGAGACCTTTTTTCCCAGGTCGCGATGCCAAACATCAACTCGATTTGATATTATCAGTGACAGGAACGCCTTCTGACGATCAAATATTCAGTTGCGAAAAATCCAAACTATATTTAAAACAATTACCCAAGAAAACACGAGCTGATCTTTCCAAACTACTGCCTAACGCTGATGAAACTGCTATTGATCTATTAGAAAAATTATTAAGTTTCAACCCACATACACGAATCACAGCAGATGAAGCACTGAAACATCCATACTTGTACGGATTCGAATCCGATATCAAGAATGAACAACCTATCAATGTTCGTCAAATCATCAAAAATGCAGAACAAAACTCGTCAGTGAATATTAAGAATGTCATCTATGAACACTGCCTCCAGTTTAATTCTGAAATGGAAGTCGCACAAGGACAAATTCCATGCAAAACAATTGCTCCAGAGTGGGAAGCCAAACTATGCAACAGATTAGATATTTGCGGAAGTCGCACGGAACAGTACAGAAAAATGATTTTTGAGATGGCAGAGGAAGCATGTTGCGCGATGGATCGCATCTATCAAGAACAAGATGCAGCAGATGGTCGAGATGTCATGACAAGATTCCGCAGTTGTGAAAACAGTGGAGATGAAGAAAAAATTCTTAGAGCACAACGAGAAGTTGAAAAAATGCTACGTATTGCGGTAATCAAACATCGATTAGATATAAATGTATAATGTGTATAAAAAACTAATTTATTATGAAACTAGTATCTAAAAAATGTTTGTTGTTGTACAATGAATCGTCTAATATTTTCAATGGTTTTTCATATTTGGTACAGTCGTGTAACCAGCGTAACGAACTCGTTGGTAGCGCTCTTCTCAATAAGTAGTGCTCAAGTAACTCAGCTGCAGATTTTCTTCTGTTATTTTTGTCATCTAGTGCAAAACATAAATTGACAAAATCTATCAACTCTTGTGGGTGCTCTCCATTGTCGGCAATTTCTACTTTTTTACACTTTCCTACAATAAACAGTTTTCTCATAGGATGCATTTCACTCACATCTAGTCCATCATAGTGTGTTTTTGCGTTCATTAAATGGACTAAAATAACACCAATTGACCACACTCGGTCTCTATCACTAGGAGGATAAATATCCTCGTTTCGTATTGACTCTGGAGACATAAAGGCAACAAATGGAGACACGAAGGCAGATCTGTGATATAATTCTGTAATGCGAGGATGATAAGTACGTATTTTCCCGTTCGGCGATAGAAATAGGGTAGATGTTGTGAGAACTTCGTGTTCGCGTCTTTTGTTAAGTTCTTCACTTATGAGCAATAGTTCCCGAGCAATAGTTGCGATTATATTTGAGTTGGAAATGGGCTTAATATCGAGTAGCGTGACGTCCCTGTCTTTTCTATCAACAACGAGTTTGTACAGATTGGCAAAATTGTACTGCTTATAAACATTGATAAAACATGGCTCCGGAAAGATAGAGTCTACTAGAATTTCAGTGGAACTATGCCGAATGTGTAGCAGCGAGAATAACTCCTTTGTTGCTTTGTTGCGAACTAGTGTTTCTTCTTCCTCAATGCCAAAATTGTTGGTGCATTCTTCGTACGACTCGGCAAACATTTGTGATAGGTGCTTACAAAACACTGCATTGCTCCTAGCGGAGTAGGAAACGTTAAGGTTGTTATCACTGAAAATGATCTTCGTATCATGCGAGAAGTTCATGCCCGTTGCGATAGTGCTTATGTGTTCAACAACAAGACGATTCACGCTAAGATCAGGTACACCAACTGTACGCGTGGTTTACAAGTTTATTTGTAACAGTATAATAAATCTACACTGCTTTTATTCTGGTACTGGTTGTTGGTTCGCAAACGCGTCATAAACAGTTGTCTGTTGCATCTCTTCTTCTGGCGAAGCTGCATCCGGTTCTACTTCTGGTTGTGTGTCAAGATAAACATTGATCTTCTTTGACTTCTTTTTGATGAACACAGCAATAGCAATAACAACAATAATGATGGAAAGTACAACAATTCCACCAATAACTGCTATCACTGCAGCGATGACTCCAACATTCGTACCAGAAGTTGCTGACGGTTTTTGCGTATTAGTTGGTGCAACTGACGCACATGTACCTTTTGTACACTCGACACCCATCTTTGAAATATGTATTGCCATATTTTCATCTGCAGCGCTATTATCCCTTTGCACTGGTGTTCCTGTTCCTGATTGGGAGAGTACATACGTAAACGTTTCAGAGAAAAAGTTGCTAGGTACGTTTGCTGGTACTAACGAAGCTGCACAGACCAGAGAAGATCCTTGTAATAGTTCAGCTCTAACCATCCAACTTGTTTCTTGATAAATTCGTAGTTTGAGAAGATATTGCACTTGCTTCAAGAATGAACAAGCTAAAGTTTGTTGTTGTGGAGTTGTATCAGAAGAATAACGAACAGAGATAGATGTCGCTAAAGAGCCCGGAGCAATAGATAAAGCAACTTGTAAAAACTTTCCTGAGCGTACGTACATCCATAGTTCAACAACATTTCCAGTTGTAGTTGAAGCATCAATTGAGAATGAAACAAATGATGTTTTGTCTTGTAAATCATATCCTCCTTTTGTAGATAGCGCTCTTCTTGATTTTGATGACGATGAGAAGGTACTTGCTACTGTTATCACTCCGTTTGTAGAGTTGGCTACCTCTAGCGTATCAGCACCTTCGATGACGTTATCACCAAATGTCGAGTTATCAGCAAAGTTGATCTCTGCGATGACTGGAGGTGTAGTTTCTGTTGGAGTTTCTGTAGTTGGAGATTCGGAAGTTGTGGGTATAACAGTGCTTGTTGTGGGAGCAATAGTAGTCGTCGTAGGTACTTGAGTTGTTGTCGTTGGAGCAGGTGACGTTGTAGTTGGAGTTTGTGTGGTTGTTGTAGGCACAGGCGTTGGGGTTTGTGTGGTTGTCGTAGGGGCTTGTGTTGTATTTGGCGTTGCGGTACTAGTAGTTGGCGCATTTGTTGTGGTGGGAGCAACAGTACTTGTCGTGGGAGCTGTAGTAGTAGGTGCTGTTGTTGTCGTTGGTGTAGCGGTCGACGTCGTGGGAGCAAGTGTAGTAGTAGTTGGAGTGGGTGTTGTAGTTGGAGTAGCTGTGCTAGTAGTAGGCGTGCTAGTCGTTGTTGGAGTCACTGTAGTAGTCGCTACAGGAGTTGTTGTTGGAGCATCAGTTGTAGGTGCTACGGTTGTTGTAGGTGCAACTGTTGTAGTGGGAGCGCTAGTGCTAGTTGTTGGGATTTCTGTCGTTGTAGGAGTAGCCGTGCTAGTAGTTGGAGCGCTTGTCGTAGTTGGCGCTATCGTTGTTGTTGTAGGAGCAACTGTTGTTGTTGGAGTGGCTGTTGGCGTGTTAGTTGGTGTGGGAGTGTCAGTAGTGGTTTGAGTTGGTGTGGGTGTATCAGTGGTAGTTGTAGGAGCAACTGTCGAAGTCGGAGCACTTGTTGTAGAATCAGTTGGAGTGGGTGTTGGAGTATCTGTTGTTGTTTGTGTAGGTGTTGGTGTATCTGTTGTAGATGGAGCAATAGTTGTAGTTGGAGGCACTGTGCTCGTAGTAGGGGCTGCAGTCGTAGTTGGCGTAGCAGTTGTTGTAGGAGTGGGAGTTGGCGTATCAGTAGTCGTTGGAGCTACTGTGGTCGTAGGTGGAGAAGTAAGCACTAGTGTTATGTTCTGCGTATGTACATAAGTTATACCATCATTCGAGATGGATAAACTAATACTACTACTACCATTAACTAGATTAAAGTTGGGCACTTGACATAAAATAACATGATCACTAATAAACGTTGCTACATGTTCAACAGTGGTAGATCCATCACCGAACAAACACGTCGTATTTGTTCCAAAAGATGATCCATGAAGAGTAACGTTATCGCCTGGAGATACTTGAACATTATCAGTTGATGTCCACGCTGGGATTGGCATATACTCATACGAGATTGATTGTACTGTAGCAAGAGTAATTTTGTCGTTTGTTACTGAAAGTACTACAGAAGCGATACTGTTACTCGCGGATGTAAAGTTGGCAAGTGGTACAGAGCATGTAGCGTATGTACTGTTCTCATGAGTAGCTTCAACAGTTGTAGATGTGCCTAGTGTATACATACATGTCATGTTGTTGGAGAATGATGTTCCACGTAACGCTATTGTATCTCCTGGTACTACATGAGTTTTGTCAATTGATGTCACAACTGGAGCAGGCATGAAATAGTATGTGATTTCATCCAAAATGGTTGTATATGATATCTTGTCATTTGTCACTGATAATCCAATTGTAACTGTGCTGTTATCACTTGTAGTCCAGTTGCCCAAAGGTACTTGACATCGTGTATAAGTGCTATTAGTGCGTATAGCTTGTACTGTAATAGACGAACCACGAGTAAATGTACACGTCATATTAACGGAGAATGAAGATCCAATTAATGTTATGTTATCTCCAGGTACGACATGATGATGTCTAATTGTGGTTACTACTGGTACAGGTACATAAGTATATGAAAGATCAACTGCAGATGAGTATGTTGTTCCATCATTTGATGCAGACAAATGAACAACAGCTGTTACACTGTCAACTGACGTGTAGCTTGCCAGTGGAATGGAGCATACAACGTTATTACTGCTGATATAAACAGCAGATGCCTCTATTGTAGTTACACCATCAGAATACAGACACGTCGTATTGGCTGTGAAGGATGAACCTACTATCGATACACTAGTCAAAGGCACGACTTGTGTTGAATTGACTGATGTTATGATTGGTGGAGGCAAATATGTATATGCAATCGATTGAGGTGCTACTACATAACGTATCATGTCGTTCGATACTGATAGTACAACATTGACGGTAATGTTATTCACCGTAGTAAAGTTACTCATCGGTACATTGCATTGAATGTATGAAATGTTGGAATAAGTAGCAGGTACTGTTAATGATGTTGATCCTGCAGTAAACTTGCACGTAGTGTTGCTTGTAAACAGATCTCCATGCAGTACTACGTTGTCATTTGGCCGCACGTTTGTATTTTCTATAGATTGAATAATTGGTAACGGTATAAGCGTGTAGTACACCACTACTGCAGAGGAGTACTGCTCTCCGTTATTACTTACTGCTAAATTTACTGAAACAGTAGTGCTTCCAAGACTAGTAAAGTTTCTCATAGGCACTGGACATAGCGCAGTAGTGCTATTTATATAAACGGCAGCTACGACGATCGAATCTGCTCTACCACGTGTGTACCGACACGTGGTGTTACTAGTAAATCCAGAACCAGACAAAGATGTATTGTCACTTGGAGTAATATTTGGATTGTACACAGTAAGTATGACTGGTGGAGGAAGGTACGTGTAAGTGACATTTTGTGGCGCTTGGTTGAACCATATTTCATCATTTGTAACATAAAGTCCTAGTGATACAGTAGGAGTTGTGGTTGTTGTAAAGTTCATCACTGGGACTGAGCATATCAGATCCGTCGCGTTAACATAGGTAGCAGATACTTTGTCCACATAGGAACTTGCATAGACATACTTGCACGTGGTACTCGGAGTAAATCCAGATCCTCGAAGCGACACAGCGCTACCAGGTTTGATGTTGGTGTTTTGTACCAAAGTAACAGTTGGTGGTGGCATGTATGAATATGTTACATTCGTTGACACAAATATAACCTGATCATTTGATAACGTCACTGAAATTGTTGCAGTAGAGCTGGCAGTGCTTGTGTAATTAGTAATTGGTATCGTTAAAGATACTACAGTACTATTGTAATACGTAAGAGTTACAGCAGTTGACTGCAAAGTTCCTGTTAGTACCAGCTTGCAAGTTGTATTAACTGCAAAATTTGTTCCATACAATACAAGTGTATCATAGGGCTTGACTGTATCCTTATCTTGCGATAGAATCGCAGGTGGAGGTAAGTATGTATACATGAGTAACGATGGTGCAGAATTATAATTCATTCCATCATTAGATACTGACAAATTCATAGCAACAATTGGCTGTTGCACTGTTGTAAATCCAGTCACAGGTACCGTACAATTTGCATCAGTACCACTGGTAAATCCTACATACACATACGAGTAACTTGTTCCGTAACCAAATCTACAAGTTGCATTTGATGTAAATGTCGCACCGTGAAGAGATATGACATCACCAGGTTTAACGTTGATAGTACTTGCAGTCTCAATTATAGGTTGGTTTGCGTATACCCAAATAACGGTTTGCGCTAGTGTTGGCATGCTACAACAGTTTTCGTTCGATGTAATGTTTGCTGTTGAACGAGGTTCTGTTGGGTTATACTTGATACAACATGTAGAGGGCGAAGCAGTGGAGTACGTTAACGTTTCGTTGCAGCCACCTACACCAACATACACGTTATACGAATCTTGTGAAACAGCAAATATGTTGAAGAACGTGTTACCATTCACAGAAATGTTCTTTGCAACTGGTTCTGAAAGTACACTATTTGGACTTCCTACCTGTCCTACATCGTTACTTCCCCACGCTAGCACTCGCCCATATGATGTTCTCGCATAAGCAGTCTTAGCTGCTAGCTTGATTGATGTTGCATTTTCATTAGCATCAAGAACACCATCCAAGTTTGTAATACGTATCAAAGAGGTACTTGAACTTGCTAGAGGACGTATCAATAGATCGGTATTGTCACCAAGTCCATATAACGAGCCATCAGCGTATAGAATCATGATATTTGGTTGGTTTGCAGATATACTGATAACATCTACTCCAAACTTGGGATTTGAGATTAAAGAGGGAATAGTCCGTTGCATTACTATACCAACGCCGCTTTGTTGCAAAGTACCCCACATATGTATCGAGGAGTCTGATGCAGCGAATGCAATTGATACGTAACCACCAGCACCAATACGCGTCGTTATTCTGTTTGCAATAGTGCTAGACATGATAGGAATAATATATGAAGATGAAGCTATTTGGTTAGCATGTTAACATGTACTTACTTGTTGAACCGTCTCCAAGTGAGTAAAGTGTGTTATCTCCCATAGTAAACACTCTATTGTTTGTAGTGAGAACTAGTACATGGGAGATTCCAACTTTGTACGATTTGATAACAGCAGTACCCATTGAACCCACTGGAACTTTGCCTATGAGATTGGTGTTACCTCCCCATGAGTAGAATCCATTGTCACTAGATAACGCGTAGCAAGTAGTACTTCCACACTTGACATCTACGATTCTACTCGTTAATCCGTTGGTATTTACTGCTACAGGGGTAGCACGATTAGTATTGGAGCCATCACCAAGTTGTCCATTTTGATTCAAACCCCATGAGTACATATTTCCAGTAGTTGTTAGCACTACTGCGAAACCTGTACCAGCTGCTATTGTAACCACATTCCGTTGGATATTTGCAACTAGAGGAGTATATTGGTTCGTAGTTGATCCATCTCCTGCAACCTGTGAGTAAGTATTACTACCTAATCCATATATGTAGTTATCGACAGCACAGTTACTTGGTGTGACTGTTATGTTAGTGCCATACTCGCAACCATCTGTTGCAAACAAGTTGTTCACTTTGGAAGCGATTGAAGAAACGTTTCTTCCTGGGATATCCATAACAACTGGAATAGTCGCTGCTGCAGTTTCATTAGCGCCCAAATTTAACTGTCCATTTGTGTTTACACCAAACGCTAATACTCTACCGTAACTAGTATAAAAGTAATGTGCGTTATACATTCCTTCAACGTTTGTTATTCTTTCTCCAGATTGTAAAACATAGGTAAATACTGGGAAAAGTGTAGGTGAGGTATATACAAAAGCAGTAAATGGAGTATATGTAAACTATATAGAGTTAGAAATGGTAATTAGATCATACGTATGGGATGGTACCGTTGTTGTCAAGAATGACGAACACTTCTCCACTGGTTGCTACTAGTGATATAATATCATGTGTGCTAGCTGCGTCAATAAATTTTCTTTCTGAAACGGAAACAGGAGTAGGTACTAGCTTTCCAACTGTTGTACCATCTCCTGTTAGGTAATATCCATTATTCGATACCGAGTATGCTCCTCCCCACATGTACACAGAAGCACCTGAACTTGTTAACGCGATCGAGTGATATGGTCCATTAACTGTCTTTACAATCGTTACCGGTGCTATCGTTTGTAAAAATACAGGTAGTATTCTATTAATATTTGTACTATCACCGATTTGGCCATATCTATTGGTTATTAGATGTAATGTATCAACTTACTGATTATTTCCAGTTGCGTACACTTTGCTATCTTGTGTGAGGAATAATGTATGATATGAAATGCTCATTGACTTTAGAGCTCGACTACCTATTGCCATTTTACTAACGAGGACAGGTGTCGCTCGATCTGTGGTAGTACCGTCTCCTAGTTGACCGAATTGATTGCTACCCCATCCCATCAGCGTATTGTCTAATTGTAAGTATGTAATAGCGATGTTTACCTTGAGCTAGAGCCACACATGTGATACTATCTGATGCAGTAGGAGTGTTACACGCCATGAACAAAATAGCTGAACCAGTGAGCAAAGTTGTCGGCACCAGAGTTCCATTGAGCGTATACGCCTTTCCAGTACTAGAAAGAATCATTCCTGATCTTACGTCGGCGATGAATCCATCAACAAAGCTTGTGTTCAGTAGTTTCAAACCACTTGGTCCATATTGATACGCACTGTTCGACTTTGAGCACGCAAAAGTAGGAGGAGCGATATTGACAGTGTTATGAGGACAGTTGTTGCTTACAGCAGTGATAGTTTGCATACCTTGACTTTGTGGTGAGCTAACTGTTCCTACCACCTGCAAAGGAAGCGCCACTTGCATTAAAAGCGATGCAGATGGCATATACGTACTGTTTGTACCGACTCCAAGTCCATTACCACTATTATCGCCAATTGTAAGCACTCTACCCTTACTGGTAGTGTATATGATCAATCTCGTAGCTTGATCTACTGCCTTTATAGTCTCACCATTATACAGCGCATACGAGTATAGCGTATTACATGGATTAAAGAAGTTTCTTGTTACTGTGGTACCAGAGCACTACAACTGTTAAAATACGTTATAAAAGTACCTGTGCATATGTCTGATCTCCCATAAGAAATACTGCTCCATCACTTAACACAAATATGGCATTGTATAAACCAGATTTCATACTAACTATTGCTCTTCCAAGGCCAATCAAAGTGGTGAACGATGGACTCATCATCACAGGTAAGTTTTTAGGTGTTGCTGTATTATCACCTGGGCCAGTGACATTAGGTGACGTAGAGCTTCCGTGGTAGATAGCTCCCCAAACATACAGAGCGTTTGTAGAAACTCCAGTGTAAATCATACCGTGATTTCCTCCAGTACTTGTGTCATAGAGAGACGCACCACCAAGGTTACTTAAATTGACTTTTTCTGGTGTGGTGTATGGACCAGCACTAGCACTTCCAATACCAAGTTGTCCAAGAGAATTACTTCCCCATGAAAACAGATTACCATCGGTGGTGTACACTAAAGTGTGATATGAACCCATTTGGATCGAGGAAATCACTCTAGCTTTGATTTTACCTCGGTATATAAACACTGGTAACGCTCGAGATGTGGTTGTTCCATCTCCTAGTTCACCTATTTTATGTGAGTAACTAATGTGAAACCATACCAAAAGTATTATTTCCCCATCCATACATGGAGTTATCTGATAACAACGCAATGCAAGAAGCGGTACCACACGTAACAGATACTACTGTTCTCGGAATTCCAGAGATTATAGTGGGAGTTAATTGCGTATACGTTGTCGTGTTTGTGTTCCCTAGTGAACCACCCGTGTTAAGACCCCACGAATAAAGCTTTCCACTCACTGTTAGAGCAACACCATGATAGGATCCATATTTCACCTCTACTACTCTTTCTCTACCAAAATCTGCGCTAGTGAATGGAGCAACAGGTGACAAACGATCTGCAGTTGATCTATCTCCAATTTGACCATACGAGTTTGAACCCCACGAGTAAAACGATGCGTTACCGCAATTAGTTGTATAGTTTCTAGAAACTAGTGGAACTGTATACTCGCATCCATCTGTTGCTACCAGTAGGAACGATTCATTGTATCTTGCATGTGAGTTTGGTAATGCGATAAACGGAGAAGACATGTTCTTGAATAATCCATCCAGTGAGCACAAGGATCCTACTGATGATCCACAAACGTTGACATTGGTATCTCCCCACATGAAAAACCGACCATAGTTTGTACGTGCTACAGAAAGTCCAACGCCTTGGAAAATAGAAGTGTAATACTCTCCGGTTATGTTCGTGTACGTGCTTGGTACTACACTAAATAGCATGGATAACTTGGCTGTTGTAGTTGCACTGGCATCACCAACTTGTAGGTAACTGTTATCACCAAACGCATAGATGCTACCATCACTAGCAAGTGCCATGGCGTTACTGTAGCTAGCGCTAATGGACTTGATTGTTTTGTTACCGTACAAACTAGAAGATATTACAGTAGGTACGTTACGCGCTACACCTGCACCATCACCCATACCAAGCATAGTGCTATTAGCAATTGACGATAATGTTCCCCATGCGTAGATGCTGCTATCTGTGTTGAGTACCATAGATATATACCCACCAGCAGCCATCATAGACATGGTTTTTCCATTAAACGATGTTAAAATAATTGAATCAGGGTACATTCGATTCGTGTTAGTACCATCTCCAAGTTGACCTGCTTGATTGAAACCCCAACTAAATATCGCTGTATCTGTTCCAGCATTGTAGTAATGATTTCTTGTTAACGCCATAGCATGATGAGTACCCATAACAATGGATAGAATTGGCCTAGAAGCGATTGCTCCTCTTTGCATTAGAGTAGGAATTCTAGTTACTGCGTTTGGTGCGATATCTACACCGTTTACAACTATGATATAAGTATGCAAAAAAAGATTACAAACCTGTACAAATGTTACCCCAGTACACTAAATCGTTCTTGTTCGTAACAGCAAAACATGCAGTAGCACCACATGCAAAACTAATTACAGTTCTTTGATACAATGCAGAACTTGCACTGACATCTACTGCAACTGGTGCAAGTGCGGCTGAAACTACTGTATTATCACCCAATGTACCTGCAGTATTGTTTCCCCACGAGTATAGCTTTCCTGTTGAGCTTAACGCAACTGTGAACCCTAACCCTGCTTTAACGTCAACAATGTATTGTCCGTTGAGTATACCACTCATATCGATCTGTGTTGGTATATATGCTGTTGCAGCGCCTCCTGGAAGAGCAAGTTGTCCGATTGAATTACTTCCAAGACCGTGAAGTTTTGGTGGATTACCTGGACATGAAAATGTATAGGTAGGTAGTGCTGTTGTTGGATTATAATCGCAACCATCCATAGTGAATATTGTTTTGACACCACTCGTAGCTATTTTAGAGATTTTCTTGAACGGAGGTATGTACGATTCGTAAACTTTTAAGAGTGGCGTTGATACACTAGCATAACCTATGCCGAGAAGTCCATCGGCATTACTTCCAGCAGCCATCAATCTATCTTGATCGGTAACAATGTACCTGATCCGTTCACCTGTAATGATCGTTTTTGCGTCCCAATTTTCTCCAAAATAACGTGTCTGATCAATGCTCAGATAGAACAACACATAAGCGTTGCTGCTAGCAGTGGCGTAATTTCCCAACTAACATGTTATAAACTTAGATTTCACATTACCTGTCCGTACTGACCTTCTCCGTATCCATATGAAAAATGATCACTTGCTAGGCAATTAGCGCCAGTGTATCCAACGTTATTTGCAAGAATAAATTTGTTTGAGACATCTATAGCTACTTTGGTAGGATTTCTAGTTCCTGCAGCAGGGTTACTGTTATCACCTATTCCATATCGCACATCGGCAGATGAAACGGGATCTATAAAAAATAACGCTCCCCAGTTGTATAATCCACCATCTGAAGTAACTACACTTGCCAAGTAGTTTCCAGCAGATATTTGAATTGGAAACTTACCAGACAATGCTAAATTCATGGTTACATATGTGAAAGATGTGGTAGCAGTCGTTACAGCGTTACCATTATCACCTAGAGATCCATATGTATTATCACTTTCATGTTAGTATCCAAGTGAGAAACTTACCCATAAGAGTATAACTTGTAGTCGTAACCTAGTACATAAAAGGTACCAATTCCGCAAGCAATTTGGAAAATTGGCATTTGGTTTGTTAGTACACCACTCCTCAAGTTGACTGGAATAGTTTGTACGGTTGATTTTACTTTTGCTCCCCATCCTACTAGATCTCCTGCTGCAGTCACACCCATACAGTTGTTCCAGTGACAACTGATCTTTGTATAAAACTTGTTTGATCCGATATCCAATGGAGTTGTTCTATCAGTACTGGTAGTGCCGTCACCCAATAAACCTTGATAATTGGTACCCCATGTATACAATTTTCCATTCTTCGTTATTGCTGCATGCATACCTCTTCCAGCAGCAGCGCTAATTCTACCCCACGCCATTTTCACATCAACAACATACTCTGAAGCCAACTCGGGAACGATAGTAGGTAGTGAGTTACCAGAACCCATAACATATGTTTGACTGGGTCCACAATACTCACAACCATCAGTCCAAAAGACCATTGATAGATACGTACTTGATGTTGACTCACTTCCTCTGTACGTAGAGATAGACATGGCTAACGTTTTCGGTGGTACAGCGATATCAAGAGGTACGTATACAGGACCTGGTTTCACACCTAACAGACCTGTTGTAGTTTGTCCCCAACCTAACCAACGTCCAGAAGAAATTTGCATGTACTGCGAGAACGTTCCTTGAATAATATCTGTTTGATATTCAGTACCACTCATAACGAATTGCAGGGATAGTTGATTGATAACTACAGTAGATCTTGATGCTACTACAGTAGAATCCCATGGATGTTCGATCTATATAAAGTGAGTAACAATTACAAATCGTACTTGGAAGTATGAATTATCTCCAACTGCAAATAACCATCCATCAGCAGTAAGCACTTGAGCAGTACAAAATCCAACACTTATTTTTGCAATTGTTTTTGCACCATAGGTAACAGTGACTGCAGCTACGTCGATTGTCACAGGAGCGTTTCTAGCAACAGAACCACCATCTCCAGCTGTTAACACTGAACCAGCAGCGTTCATCAATACACCCCATGCAAAAAGTTTGTTATCTATTGTTACATCGTATTATGAGATTATACCTGCAGTTAAAACCATTGCGTAGTGACCACCTGCTGCCAGTTGAGTTACTGTTTTTCCGGCCAACACGCCAGAAGTAAGTACTGGCATTGGATAATATCTTTCGGCTATATTGTTAGGTATGTATCATAAAACAAACTAATCGCTGCTCCTTCTCCAAGTTCTCCATTATGGTTTTGTCCCTACTTGTTAATTATTTATATTAAACATACCCATGAGTATACTTTACCCTCTGCTAGTGCTAGTCCTAAAAAGTCACCCATTCTAAGTTGAGAAATTAATCTGCTTCCCATCAACCCTTTCATAGATACTACAGGTACACTACGAGAAAGATAGGTACCATCACCAATACACCCTAAAATGTGAAAAACAACGAGTATCGCACGTACCATACCAATTTCTTCCCCAACCTATTAGTATATTGTCTGTTGTAACTGCTAGACACCCATCTAATCCACAATCCATTGCAACGACTGTTTTTCCGTACAAACCAGAGCCACCTGCAGCGTTTACTGGGGCTGGAGTTCCTCTAGATGTTGTAATTCCATCTCCTAGTCGGTAGTTCGTACCACTACCCCACGAGTATAAAACTCCAGTTGATGTTAGTGCAACGTAAAAGTTCAGTCCTGCCTTTACGCTAACAATTGTTTTTCCTGCAAAAACAGAAGCACCTACTTGTGTTGCAGGTGGATTGTACCTATCTGTCGTGGTACCATCCCCTAATTGATATTCTGGATTTCCTCCGTATGCATAGACTGCATTCGTTCCATTACACTTTAACGATGGCATGCTGATTGGACTGACTTGAGTATAATCACAACCATCAGTTATTATGTGTACGTATGGATTTGGTTGTACTCCGCCGGCATGTAGCGAAGTGATTCTTTTTCCTGGAATGTAAAGTTCTACAGGTACACTAAATTTATCTCCTGTTCCTCCTAGAATTTGTATTCCCGCTGTGTAGAGTGCATTGTATCCTAGTACGTAGTATCGATTTACGTTAGTTTTAAAATATGTAGCATATGGTCCTTGTACGATGCCAGTCACTGTCTCTCCATATAATGTTGCTACGTTAGAGATTGCTGTACATGCCACAAAGGCAGTTCTATCAGTAGTGGTACCATCAGCAACCTATTATGTTATATTGTTTGGTTTTACGTACGGCGTAGTAGGCATTGTAGCCAGTACTAAACACAGAACCATCTGTTGTGAGTACCATTGCGTTGGATGTACCCGCTTTGATGTCAGAAATGGTTTTAGAGGTAAATACAGCCATCGAAACTGCAACAGGTGTACTTTTGTATGTTGATGTCCCATCGCCAACTGAAACAACGACGACTGACGCGCTGTTCATGTAATGTAGTACTCCCCACACCCAAAGTGTATTATCAGTTGCTAATGCAAAAGAAAACGTTCCTGCTACTGCAATTTTCGTTATATTTTTCGCGAGTGAAACTGAAATTGGTGTTGACTTGGCTAATTTGTTAGGATAATTTCTGTAGCATACCAACAGTGCTTGCGTCTCCAACTTGACCTACATGTGTTAAAATATAGGTTCAAACTAACCATAATCGTTTCTTCCCCAAGCGTACAAGTTTCCACTA
>JAESGV010000655.1_pt1 | contig 14959 bp, 10 predicted proteins | sample 9269781 | NCBI WGS metagenome assembly JAESGV01 (sample SAMN15741586, study PRJNA653496) | algae metagenome | isolation source: Tildeniella torsiva UHER 1998/13D and co-occurring heterotrophs from... | place: Slovakia: Slovak Paradise National Park, Hrabusice, Kosice Region | collected 2000-01-01 | reverse complement strand
GCAAGTCAAATGTCACGATGAAAATTTACACAAACGCGGTTACGAGATACCCAAACAACAGCAAAAAGCGGAACTGTAGGCTCTTTTATTCATAGATAGATCCGAAAAATCGATCTGTCGTATTGCCGACCTGATATGTTCTGTAGGTGGTGATTTTATGCTAAATATTTTCTTATAAAGCCTTTGTTGTGAACAAAAGGGTAGCTGGGTAATTGATCGAATATTTTATATCTGCAGGAAACCAACAGCATTGCAATTTTGAACCTAGCTCGCTTCATGAACTAGTAATTCTTGACCTTGCAACATTCGAGTCACAGCTAACCGGTTTCGCAGATTTGTTTCTGTGTTTATTAAACAGCTACAAAACAAGTAGTACCCTTACAACAGTTTGGCCAACTTACATTTCTTTGTCAAACCTCAAGTCACCAAGCGACATCACAGAGAGCAATAAGGTCGCGATTCTTAATTTTCAACTCGCATACGTTCCATGTTTAAAAGCGAAAGCGAAGGTACAGATGCGTTGGCTTCCCTGTCGTCACCAACCCAACCCCTTTCACCAACAAAAGGACTCGTAAACTTGAGTCAATTGATGCGAAAGATGAACATGGAAGACATTAACGTCAGCACGCCAACAAACAAGTTTCCAACGTCGCTAGACCACTACAATCTCATCGAACAAATTGGAGTCGGCACCTCGCAGAGTACTGTATGGAGCGCATATTGCCCATTTATAAACAAAAAAGTTGCCATAAAGAAAATCGATATGGAAAAGTATCCCATTGAATCTATCGAGAAACTACGTAGCGAGGTGGGAATTTTGAGTAGTTGTAAACATGGAAATATTGTTTCATGTAAAACAAGTTTTATCGATGGTTCCGACTTGTATGTCGTAATGGATTTACTAGACGGTGGAAGTGTTTTCGATGTCATGCGCGTCAAGTACCCAACCGGTATTCCCAATGAAGAAATTATCGCTACCATACTAAAGAACGTGTTAGGAGGATTACAATATTTCCACTCTACGGATCATGTTCATTGTGATATTAAACTAAGCAACGTGTTACTGGGAAGCGATGGAAGAATACAAATCGGAGATGTTGGAATGGCGACACCATTGATGGAAGGTGGTCATCGACTAAAAGCAAGATTAAATTTTGTTGGAAGTTTTTGTTGGATGGCACCTGAAGTGCTATCACAAACAGTCGGGTTAGATTGTAAAGCAGATATTTGGTCATTAGGAATGACTGCATTGGAACTTGCATATGGTGATACTCCATTTATCAATTTACATCCCATGGAAGTTATGATGCACGTTTTGCATCAGCCGCCACCACAATTAGAAGATTTTGAGGATAAAAAGTGGAGTAAAAACTTTCACGAGTTTGTAAGTATGTGCCTTGTCAAAGAGCCCGAAAAGAGACCTGATGCAGCAACACTGCTCAAACACAAGTTTTTTAGTAAAACAAAATCGGATGTAGAAGTGACAAATATTCTACTAGAAGGTGTTCCCACGTTAGCCGAACGTGTTTTCTTGCTAAAAACATTGCAACAAGAAATAAAAAGAGAGGAAGACACAAAAGACCAGAAAACCATAAAAATTGATGACGATGACGTATTCCAAGATATATTGGAGACGTATTTGTCGTTAAACGAAGAAGTTACGCCGCGTCATGACGCGAAGAAGGGTGGGTGGACTTGGGATACATCACCACGAGGAGAAAGAGAAATACATGCTGTGGGAACACATATTAGGACACGATCAAGAGAAATAAATCTTGAGAAATGATATTTGTATTACATGCGAAAATTGACTTCTTTTAGACTTTTAAAAAGACAATCACTCAAAAGACTCTCTGGTCTAGAAGTAGAAACGATAGAGAAAAGTTCCCACCAGAGTTTTTAGAATGTTTGAGACAATGTCATATGAACGATCCATCTCAATGTTGGCCAAGATGTGCAGCAGTGGTGAGATTAGCCGCTGTTTTATAAACAACGCGTTTAAGCTTTCACTACAGCTGCTCAGTATGGGTATCATCTAGTGTTTGATCTGTTTGTATATCTTGAAGCTCAATTTGTGACTGCGTATCTTCTACCACGCGTTGTTCTATGTTCGCTTCTTTCTCGGCTTGCATTTTCGCGTACTCTATTCCATGCAACACTGCAGAATGCACTTCCATGAAAAAGTTGGTTTCTGGTATTCCATCCTGTGCCGAACCCTCTTCCACTATTACATCTCCTTTTCTCATCACTTCCATTAACGATGGCCTTGTTTCTGCGAACAACCAAAGGATCTCATCTTTATCAAGCGTTGCTTTGATATCTTTCAATGCTAGTAACGCACTACTGTCAATTTGTGACACACAACTCATGTCAAGAACAATTACATGTGTATTGTTTGGTACAGTACCCACAAGTTGCAAACTCGCTTTATCGCGAAGTGTACGTAGTTTCTCTGCCAAGTATGACATGTTACCAAAGAACATTTCGGAATCAAAACGTACAACTAGTACGCCTGGTATGACCACACCTGCGTTTGTTCTTAGATCTCTATAGATTGATGATCCAGGCACTCTTCCAAGAGGGACAAAGCGTGGTCTTGATGCTCTATAGATCATCAATGCAATACTAAGAATAACAGATATAATTATACCCCACTGTGGTCCTGCAAAACACGTGAGCAAGAACGCTGCTACTAGTACAAAGAAATCTCTTTTTCTTGTTTGGAAAGTGTACCGAAGAGTACCAATGTCGATAAGTTTCCATACTGATAGGATCAGTAACACTCCCAGAAAAGCTTTTGGTAAATAGTAGAACAGTGGTGTAACAAAGTAGACAACGAATATCATGATGATTCCAGTGAACAGCGATACAAATTGTGATACACCACCTGCTCCAGCGTTGATTGCCGAACGTGCTAATGCACCAGTAGATGGATAACCTGAGAAGATTCCTCCTAATAAGCAACCAAGTCCACTCGCGATGAGTTCTTGACTTGGATCGATTTGTACTCGATCTTTTGTTGCATAGAACTTAGCTACTGATATACCTTCGGCAAACGCAACAATGGCAACCGGTATTGCTATGACAACTAGCTCTACAAATGTTTGAGGTGATATCATTTCTCTACCGATGATTTCTGTTCCATTTACAGTGGTGTTACCATAGATAGGCATCATTGGTATTCCTGGAGAAGGAAACCCAGTCGGAACTGTTCCAACAATCTTAATACCTAATACATGAGAGCCTGGAGGTGCATGTGTCGATACAGCAACAATGTAGATGCTAAGAATCGATACTACCACCATGATCAACGGTATTGGAATAAACTTGCTCAAGTAGTATCGTGTTCCTCTAAAAGGGACAAACACATACGACAACGCAACATACACTGTGAAACAACAAAGTGAAAATGCAAAAGTAGGCCAATGTACGCCTAGATCACCTCCTTTCATTTCTGGAGTAAACATAGCTTTTCCCAAATAGTAAAGAATTTTTTGTACAACAGCAGCGTCAGGTATACTCAAACCAAGAATGTGTTTGATTTGACTCATGATGATAAGTATCACCGATGCTGTCGTAAACCCTGACAACACAGGTTTTGACAAAAAATTGACAAAGAAACCAAGTCTGAAAAGTCCAAGGAGTGTTTGTAGTCCTCCTACAATGATTGCCAAAAAGATTGCATAAACAATTGTTTCTTCTTGACTTTTTGGTCCCATAGATTCTACTGCTGTTGCAGTCAGTAAAGAAAGCAACGCCGTTGGACCTGGTGATAGTGTTTTCGATGTACCGATGAATGGATATATTAAATTTGGAATGATAGCTGTAAAGAGACCGTATTGTGACGGCACACCGACTACTAGTGCAAATGCGATACCTAGAATGTTAATCGAGTTGGGATCGACGCTTACTTTGCGGTACTAGAACCATGGTGACCATAACACATGCAAACATGTCGTGAATCAAGTTCCACATAATTTGCTTCTTGTCAGAAAAGTATTCTCTTCCCCAGACTAAAAACGGGAAAATCTTGCATAAAATGTGGAATATTTTGCGCATAGGTTTTAGTGGTTCTTTTTGTGTGACAATATTTGTACTTCCACTTTTCCGAACGGTTTCTTCGTCGGCAACTTGAACGTTTTCATTCCAGAATGGGTGATCGGTTGGTTTTTCGATTGTTGTGTTAAATATTTTTTCAAACAAGTTGTCATCTTGTGTTTCGTCACGTGGTTGTTTAATATAGTGCGTGTACAACTTTAGTTTACTCTTTTGGAGTACAGATTCGTTATTGGCCTCGAAAACATCCATTTTTAAACGTGTAAAGATGTCGTGTAGTGCGTCTTTATGCGTCATGTACTGTTGTAGGAGTGAATAGCACTGATAAAACGATTCATAGTCGACTGGCTGTTTCCTTGATACAATTATTACTTCGTTTACTTTTTGATGCAATAGATCTAGCTGTTTTTCGTCTACCGAGCCTTCATCAATTCGAATTACGCGTAAATGTTCGCAACTATGTATGACAGCCAATAGTTTTTCAAACTCGTCAAATATATTCGCGCAATTGCATAACGTTAACTCTTGCAACTGAGGAAATACTGTGGCCAAGTTCTCAGGCAGTACTCCATCGTTGTTAGACAGATCAATATGCGTGATATCTGTCATTTTACAAGGGCATCCACACTGAAAATCAACATGAGCTGCTCAAAGTTTTTTTGTCGTTTCTTCGGAAAAGAGAAACAACCGCTCTAAGTTGGCTAGAATGATTCGTTGGTAGAATTTCTCCACACGATCAAGAGCGCACCTTGTGCTTTTTTTGCGTTAACGAAACATGTCAGAGCCTCACAACGATACACCCACAAATGTAAAGCTGGAGTATGTGGCTACCCCACCACAACCGCTAGTGGCACAAAATACACTTTTAACTGACGACATCTCTACTGATGCTGTTGCTACCGATATGACAATGCTCGATAGAGACATACTGCCTGAGCGTAGAGAAAGTTTGCAACTACAAACCAACTTTAGGCATCGTTCTACGAGTATTCAACTCGCAAGAGAAGATTATAATCGCGAACAAGGCATAAGTAGCAATGTTCAAGTCACAATGCCAAATTTTGATAGCATGCCAACACCTAACATTGTTGACGAAAAAGATATCCCGAAACATAATGCTGAAATAAGAAAAGAGTTGTTAGTCGATTATCACTCTATCAAAATGTCGGATCTTCTCGCTAGATACAACACAACAGCTGAGAGTGGCTACATTGAAGAACATGCAAAATTGTTGTTGGCCAAACATGGATTGAATAGCATCAAAGAAGGAAATCGTTTCAAGCTATTACTGAACATTATCGAATGGCTATTCGGAGGCTTTGGTATCATTTTATGGCCTGCCGCATTGTTGTGTTTGTTATCATATCAACCATTGGGAGCACCCAATCCATCACCCATGAACTTGGGTGTATTCGTCATTCTACTCGTTGTCATCTTTTTGAGTGCTGGTTTCCACGCATTCCAAGATCGGAAAAGTAGTCGTGTAATGAACTCGATCAGCAAAATGTTACCAACAGAAGCACATGTCATTCGAGATGGTGTAGAGAAGACAATCACTGTAAATACAATCGTACCTGGAGATATTGTTGTATGTCGGATAGGAAATCGTGTTCCTGCCGATTTGAGAATCATTGAAAACCATTCGATCAAAGTTGACAATTCAATCTTGACAGGAGAGTCGGAACCTATTGCCGGAACTACCGAATGTACCGATGAAAATTATATGGAAAGCAAAAACTTGATGTTTATGGGTACAAGTGTTATTGAAGGTTCATGTACTGCTATTGTTGTAGCAACTGGAAATGAAACAGTCATGGGAAAGATTTCCAAGATGGCTCATCAAGGATCTACAAGTACACCCATCAAGAAGGAAATCAATTTGTTCATGTTGTTAATTATTTGTATGGCACTCAGTACTGCATTAACACTCATTTTAACATGGGTGTTCTGGTTACGTGTATCTTACCCTGGTTTCTTATCACTTTCCAACATGTTGATTAACGTCATTGGTGCAATTGTCGCCTTTTTACCTGATGGTTTGCCAATTGCTGTCACATTGACCTTTTCGGTCATGGCAAAACGTATGTATGACCACAACGTGTTGATCAAGGTATTACCAACTGTCGAAACGCTTGGTTCAGTTGATATCATCGCTTCTGATAAGACTGGAACTTTGACCCAAAATAGAATGTCTGTGATGCACATTGTAAGCGGGTTACGCAAGTTGGAGCACGGTGATCAGTGCCGTAAACTATTCGAACAAGCTGATCCAGCTGTTTCCGCATTGTTGAGAGGATTAGGTTTATGCAATAGAGCCTTTTTCGAATCGTCAACTGAGAACATTCCAATCAACTTGAGAAAAGTTAATGGTGACGCTAGTGATAGTGGAATTCTACAATTTGTCGAAGATTTCTTTGGAGTACAAGAAGCACGTGACCATGCGACGTTATTAGGTGAAATACCTTTTAATTCAAAGAACAAGTGGATGATGAGTATTTGGACAGATGCTCACAATTCAGATACAGCCACATTGTACATGAAAGGAGCAGCAGAAATCATTGCCGACAAGTGCAAATTCATTTTAATGCCCGACGGCTCGAAACAAGAAATGACCGAAGAGATTCGCAAACAACTTGCGGCTCAACAAGAAGAAATGGCCGCAAACGGAGAACGTGTTTTAGGTTGCTTGCAAAGCACCATTTCACCAAAAGAATACGATTTTGAACATGTTTCCATTGAGAAGATGCAATTCCCAGATACTGATAACACATTCTTGGGTCTAGTGTCGTTGATTGATCCTCCAAGAGAAGATGTCATGGCTGCAATTTCACAATTGCGTTTGGCCGGTATTAGAGTCATGATGGTTACTGGTGACCATCCAGAAACTGCTCGTGCTATTGCTCGTATGGTCGGTATTGTAACTGCCGAAGATCGTATTGAAATTTTAAATAATGATTCTTTGAATGAAGAGAATATGGCCGATAAGGAAGCTATCGCGCATCGTGCTCTTGTTATCAAGGGAGTTGTCATTCCAGAGTTAAATGAGAAGAGTTGGGATTACATTCTCGAACATACTGAAATTGTATTTGCAAGAACGACTCCTGACCACAAACTAAGAATTGTAAAAGAATGTCAAAAGAGAAAGCATATCGTTGCCATGACTGGTGATGGTGTAAACGATGCTCCATCGTTAAAACAAGCAAATGTTGGTGTTGCCATGGGTAGCGGAAGTGATGTTGCCCGTGAAGCAGCCGATTTGGTGTTGACCGACTCCAAATTCTCGTCCATTGTTGATGGTGTCAAGAATGGAAGATTAGTGTTCGATAACATGAAGAAGGTTATTTTGTACTTGCTGCCAGCAGGTTCCTTCTCTGAATTGATGCCTATCATGGCTAACACGTTCTTGGGACTTCCATTGCCGCTATCAGCCTTTTTGATGTTGGTCATTTGTTGTTGTACTGATATTTTCCCATCATTGGCTCTAATTTATGAAGAAGCCGAAGCCGATTTGATGGCGAGAGAACCACGTAGTAGAACTGGAGAAAGATTGGTTAATCCACAATTGATCTTCCATGCCTACTTTATTACTGGTTTGTTTGAAAGTTTTGCAGCTTTTACCATGTACTTTTACTATTTCTATGTGTATGCTGGACTTGGATTCGGTGACTTGTTCTTGTGCTTCAATAACTATCAAGATGGTTATAAAGGCAAGTCGCAAGCAGAGTTGGATAACCATCTCTTCACCGCACAGACAATCTTTTTCGTAACATTGGCAATTGTCCAATGGGGTAACCTTTTGGCGACCAGAACACGCAGATTGTCCTTCTTCCAGCATAACCCATTGTTGAAGAAGACGCAAAACAAGTATTTGATTCCAGCCATCTTAGCCTCCTGTGCTATCGCTGTATGGGTTGTATATTTACCAGTATTTAATGACGTGTTCCAAACGGCACCAATTCCCATACAATTTTGGTTCATCCCACTAGGGTGGGCGTTACTGTACTTTACTATTGATGAACTCAGAAAACTGTTACTGCGTCAGTTCCCATGGCAGTATGCAAGATACGTTTTCTGGTAATAAAATTAACTTTCCTGGGCGAACAAAAGTCGCTCTAGGTTTCTATAATGGGTATCAACGTTATCCTGACGAAAAGCATTTTAGAACATTGCCAACCATGAAGACTGCTTAAAATTCATCTAACGGTGCATTAGAATCTGCTCAACTCCTAATAGCATCTTTCTGGGATTGTCAACTTTGAAAAAAACAGTGAAAGTGTATGCACCGTGTTGTTTTTCTCATCTGTATCATTGCCGCTGCAGTTAGTGCACAAGTGACTTTTGCAGGCGCAAAACCATTCTACCGATTGCCGTTTTCTATCGCTGCCGGTAACACCAAGCTGTACGGTGATACTCCAAAACGTCGCGCGGTAATCACAAACTATGGAGGTTCAGAAGTTTATAGTGTTCAACTAGACACAGGCAAAGGCTTTTCCCTAAACTTGCAAAACGCAAATTCACAAGGTGCCAGCTTCATAGACTCCAAATCGAATACACTTTACACACTATCGTGCAATGGAAACGACGTCTATTTGGGCTCAGTAGATCTACAAGCCATGAACCAAACCGGAAGTAGAAAGCTAACAGAATTCAACTGTGCCGACTTACCATCCTGCGCAGTCTACGATCCAAATAGCATGGTCGCATATTTTGCATTGACAACTGCTAAAGTTGCAACAACAATCAATGTTGCAAGTGGAGTAGTATCCAAGAGCAGCACACCAATGGCCAACGATAACAAAGACTCGTGCGCATTCGACACCAAGAATAGAGTTGGATACTTTTTGACTGCTACATCGGCGTTCTATGTCGTCAACACAACTGCAAATCAAATCGCCGCAAGTGTCATTCAAGGCGCATTAGCTACCGACAAGTTTACACAACCAAAAACAGTATTCGATTCTACAAATAGTGTTCTATATATCACCGCCCAAGCAAGCAAGTTCACTTTGGTACGATATCAAGCATTAATTGCCAATTGGACCACATTGACCGATTCTGGTTTGGCACAAGGAGAAGGCCTCATGGTTGATCAAGCAACAGGTTATCCATACGTCTTTACTCGCAAGGCGACAAATGTTTTACCAGATGCAACTTTCCAATCAACTAATCCACAGTCAATTGGTGTTTGGTCACTTACTGGACAAGGTTTCGTAGACAATAATGATATTTTGGGAACAACAACTGGATATGCGTTAGATAGAGATATTGCCGAACTGGTTTCGCTCAACAAGAATGCAGCTGTTACACTTTCAAACGTTGTAGCGTTTGTAGTTGTTGCTATTGTATGCCTATTACTATAAACGAATAGTTCTTGATCTTTAAACAAAGAGAATGCAAAGTGTAATTTTTATATCAATCTATCCAGTACTGGTATTAGACACACGTAACACAGAATTCCTAGCATTACTCCTACAAGTGCAGCCCATAATGCGTACATAGGGAAGAACGCATACGTGTAGAAGTAATCTCCAAAGAGATCGGCTCTTAGTATTACAAGCAGTAACGTTACCATAGCTGGAATAGCCAACGTGGTCAACCCTATAATCGCTCGCACTGTATACCTGATTGTGTTTGCCTTTGCTGTCTGCTTGTTCCACACGTAACACGATAGTATCGGAGAAAGCATACATCCTAGTAGTACTATGATACACGTAATCCATACAGGTAAGAACAGTTCCATCCAAAATCCTATTACATCTTGATCTAGCTTGGCCGACACTAACTCTATTTGTACAGAACCTACTACGTTGATGATCACGCCTGCAGCATAGATTAACCACAACGTCTTCTTCAATATTCTATCACTCTTCTGTAACAAGATACAAATTGGAGTAATAACAATGTACAACACTGTAAATACATACAGTGGCAACATACTTAGTTGATACGAGATATTCACAGGATTATAAACACTAGAGATCCAGAAACGCAAGTAGATACAAATGACAACAATCGGAAAACCAAAAACCCATCCATACATAGATAAAAACGCTACTTGAAAAGAGTCGCTGTCGTCAACTGTACTTCCTCTAAATGTGATCTCCAAATCCTTGAAAAGCCGAGCATGTTTTGTTACTCGCGGCCGAAGTACAATTACATTTAAACAAATGGCAAAAATGGTGAGTATGAAGGGTATGATAACGAGTATCACGCTTGGGAGAATTGTCCAATTTAGATTATTCACGTTCATTATGATTATACCGTCCAAATAGAGCGGGAAAAAGATACATAGTAAAGTTAACGCGAGTATAAAGCAAACCATTGTGATTACGTAGACAATTGCGTATAGAGTGAGTTGCGAGGTGAATGCATTGTTAATTTGAAACCTCGTCGTGAGTGATTTTGAAATCAACTTTTTCCGGCGCGCAACGTGTTTCCTAAATTCTGAATCTTCGTCTAGTATAACATCTGAAGGTACTAGGTAGTGTTCCACGCTATTTAGCTGTGATATAATGAACACTGTACGCGCTCGGCATTCGTATTGTATCCAATCAGTCGCCATATACGTTTGTTTCAAATGTTCTTCCCATAAGAAATCGGACGAGGCGACTTTGAACCACTGACGATTGATTAACGATGTTTTAAGAAGATCGTTGAGTGGCATGAACGAAAAGATACATGCTAAACAGTCATCATCTAGCAGCATGTTTTTTTGGTGCTCAACTGAGTAACGAATCGTTTATTTACAATAACTTTTGGCCTTTCAGCTATTTACCAGCAATTTTGGAGATTGCGGAGAATGAACAGAGTATGAACGTTCGCCAAGACGATCGACGGTACGCTTGACAGGAGAGTGTGGTGCTCGAAAAGATAGCATTTCTTGAAACTCTTCGTAATCGATGGCCTTGTTCTGCAATATTAGCCAATGGTTTTCCTCAACTTACTTTTTGTGCATCGATTGTCTTTAGAAACGAATGAAAAGGTATACCCATTTCGTCAAAAGCTGAACTAAGTTTGTCCGTTAATATTGTCCCAGATCTATCTTCATTTCCTCCTAAAGCTACAAAAGCTGACACTACACTGTTAGATTTTGCGTAAAATAGTTTACGTGTTTCATCATCAACATTCGCAATCTTTGGGGTAGAGTACTCATACTTATTATGAGCTTCGATAACTTGCATAAATTCTGTAAAATCTATTACTCCATCTCTACTCCCAATTTTATCGTGCGTTAGCTTGAATAATCTATCTTCATTAGGTTCGATTTCTAAAGCCTTTAGTGCTTTTCTAATATTCCACACGTCCATTACACCCTCACTTGAGTACTTTTGAAATGTGATAATCAGCTGTGCGTGAGACTTGCTTAGAGGTGGTTCGCCCAGAACAAAAAAGCTCTCCATAGCTGCTTACGTTTTGCAAAAGAATTAGTAGTTAGCTGTAAAGAATTCGCTCTGTTGGAACAATCCATACTTGTGCTCCGCACAAGCACAAATGTAGAAAGCGCTGAGTATGATTTTAGAAACAGGTCTCTTTACGCTAGTGAAAGAATTTCAAAAGCTCATCACAGCTTTACTCTGAGACAGTACATACTTATAACAATGTTACATATGTTCAGTGGGATTATTGTGAGGGATAGTAGGACATATGAGTAATGGTTGTAGGGAAATCCTACATACACTGATATAGCTAGACAGAACGGGAAGTCTAGGCTATCTAGCTGATAGAATGTTAATGTTTATTTTTTTTTATAGAAATAAATAATGCTTTAAAACTTTTTTAATAGGTTTATTTTGATTAATATAAATAAGATTTCTTTAATAAAATATATTATTATAGATTTTACTTTTAAATTATAATTAAAACTACTGCTTTTCCATTTAATAAAGCTTATACACATTATTTAAAGCTATATATATAGTTAATATATAAGTTTATTTAAATAAAAGCATTAACTTTATAAAACTTTAATTATACCTTTGAATTATATATATTAATAGCTATTATAACAAATGCATTTTATTGTTTTACACTTTTATAGAAGGGTGTATTTAATACAGTAAATTTGTTTTTTTATTACCCATATGACATCTTTACTTTGCTGTATATATAATAAAATTAATTATTGTAAGTGTTTTATGCTTTAATAAGCTTTTTGATACCAAATCTAGTAGTAATAGCTTTTTTGCTATTAAATAGTTTAATAATTAAAATAATAATTTTTATATATTTCAACAAATTACCAGCCTTGATATAATAACAATTTTAATTTAACATCAAAAAACTCTTTTTATAGTATAATAAAATTAAAAATAAATCTTAATGTTATATCTTCTTTAAATATGTCAAATCTTACCATATAAGTCATATAATACTATAAAACGCTACATTAGAGAATTCTCTTTATATAATTACAAAAAGTTTTTGTAAGATGTCAATTCTTTACTTATTAAATGAAAATCGGTAGAATTTAATAATAAGTGAGCCTTAAAATTTTTTTTAGGCAATTTACTTGCATTTATTACTATGTTTACTTGTATTAACATTTTAACACCACTATATTCTTTTCTCATGCTTGAAGAAGTTTTTTAATTTTTTATACATTATAAGTTATGTTATACTTAGCAATCTTACACTAGGTTTTAACTTTTTACTTGAATATACCATATCTTATATTATAAGCATCTTTATAGTAATATATTAATGTAATTATAAAATTCAATAAACTTTATTAAATTAGTAATTGTTATGATAAACCAATCTATATCTATAATTTAATACTAATTCAGTTAATAATTTAAGTTAATAGTAATATTATAACTAATTATTTATGATTAAAAAGCATATAAAATTTATAATATTATATTATTAATTTTAAATTAAATAAATTAAAAAATATTAGTATAATTAATATTTATTAAATATTAAAAGAAATATTAATAACTTATAATAAAGGCAAAATTAACAAATTTATTATTAATAATTTGCATATAATAAAAAATATTATATTAATAGATAAAAAGGTTATAATACTAACATATTACAAATAATAATTTATATACTATTAAAAAGTTCTTAAAAGTTGTTAAAAGATAGTAAAAATTATAATATTATAATTAATGATAAAAAATTGCAGTATAATAAAAAAATAACTTAATATATATAAATAATATTTATTAGTAAAAAAGAAAAAGAAAAAATGAAAGAAAAAGGTAAGAAAAAGAGAAAAAAAAGAAAAAAAGAGAAAAAAAAGAAAAAAGCTTTAGAATTTTTGAAAAATAAGATGAAAAGACCTTATATCTGAACAAGGTTCTTCATCTTATTTTTCAAGTTAAAAATAAGTGTTTTAAGGTTAAAAATACTTTATATACTACTATACTGATAAATAAGCTATTTTATATATTTATTATAAAATAATATTTTTTATAATATTTTATTATAAAAAATACTATATAATTACTAATTTCAGTTATAGTATTTTATGGTATAAAAATCAATAAATTTAACATTTTTTTATAAAACTTATAATTATTATAAAACGGTATTTTATACAAAACAGCATATTTTAAAAAATAATATAGGTATATTTTTGGTTTTATAAATAATTTTCATTTTTTAGTATAAAAATATGGTATTTTATAATATAAAAATAGAAAAACACTATATTTTATTTTAAAAAGATATAATTATTAAATAAAACATTATTTTATATAATATAGCATATTTTGAAAAAATATTATATATAATTTTTTGAATTCACACTTTGCTTGTTTGTGTAAAAGGTTGGTGTAAAATCTGTGTTTTTGTAATACTAATGGTGTTTGCACGCATATAAGACTGAAACATATTTTTTTGTGCAATCTGGCAACTTGGAGCATGTTCTGTCTTACACTTGTGAACACTTTTCTTTTGTAACAAGTACCAAACAAAAATGATGACATACCAATTAGACCCCATTTTCTATGAGTTTACTTACGCTGCAGAATCTACATCTTGGCGAGTCAGACATGCAACCGAGATAAACCACTCATACATCAAAAAACAATACCAGAATGCTCCATGCAAAAGTATTAGTAGTATAGCTGTAACGAATTCGCTCCTCTGAATTGCTCCACAAAAGCACAAAACGAGAGATTGCTGCCCGCGAATTTGCCCTCGATGGCGAAAGAATTACAAAGTAACAAAAGCTCACCTATGCTTTATTTCTCGGCAGTATGTTCTTGATGTACACTTACTGGGCACATTGGTGAAAATCCAAGATGCAGGAGCATGAAGTTTTTGTCAAATTTCAGGAAACCTGTTGTCCCTTGTTTGCCTGGTACAACCACACATGCAAATATCGCGCCATTATCTTTGGAAATCGCTACCTCTAAGATGTAGCCAAAGTTATAGAAAAGGTATCTCCAGACCATCTCGAAATATATTGCACAATCGAGAGATTTCGTAAGCGCAAACCATCTATGAGATACTTGATGGAATAAGACGTCCCATGTAGGTGCTCCTAAACCATGAAAATAAAATTCTTGTAGTGCTTGAAGGGAAGTGATGTCCGCGTGAAACTGCATGAGTAATTTGTGAATATTCTTTCACGAAAAACTCGTAAATAGCGGTGCTCTCACTACATGACATAGCAAATTTCCAATAAGGATTATAGCTATTACAAATTAAAAGAGATATCATAGAGCATCAGACTAGTTTGCGCCATTGTACAAACACACTTCATAGAGCATGAAAGGTCTCGCTGACACCATCGTACTTTGAGAATAGAGTATATTTGCTTGCTACATCATTTTGTGCAAGCCTCTATAAACAAACTATATACCGTTGGTGACTAGTACAGGTATATAGCTAGTACAAGCGCAATTAAAGATACAATTTAGATACCTCACACTTGCCGTCTCAGCAA
>JAESGV010000654.1_pt1 | contig 14962 bp, 16 predicted proteins | sample 9269781 | NCBI WGS metagenome assembly JAESGV01 (sample SAMN15741586, study PRJNA653496) | algae metagenome | isolation source: Tildeniella torsiva UHER 1998/13D and co-occurring heterotrophs from... | place: Slovakia: Slovak Paradise National Park, Hrabusice, Kosice Region | collected 2000-01-01 | reverse complement strand
TAGAACGTACGGAAAAAGCACCTGTTACAAAAGCAAAGAATGCACAAGTGAAATTAATGACACAAAAGAAACCTGTAAAGCAGAGTTATTCACGAATGTTGGAAACGTATTACCAAAAGAATCACTCTGCTGGTAGTTCACCAATAGATGGACCTGCCATAAAAGCGTCACCGTTTATTCATGAGTGGGAACCACTAGGTTCACCGTTTAGAAAATTGAAGCGAGGGCCGTTACCACCTAGTGATAAAAGAAGTGTTCCTGCGAGAAGCTCTTCATCCCTTGGAAACTATGATGAAGCGCGTAAACATCATGGAACACTCAAGAAAAGTGGTCATTTGGCGCCAATGGCGTATAATCAAGTCGATCCGACGATTCGGTCGCACTCAGCGCCATTGTTTGAAGATTTACGCGATTCGAATAAGGCACTACCGCAAATTAAACAGGAGCCGCCACCTAGAGCCGATTATTCAAACATGACAAGAGATCAAAGAAGACAAGAAATTTTGAAAATGTTGTATTATGATAGAAACGCGGAATACTTTCAGAGTTCATTCCCTGAGGATAACTTGTATAATAACGAAAATTCATTTGGTGTTGTTGGTACAACGACAACCCACATGTCATAAATTATTTTCCAAAATGTTCTTAATTCCATGTTACAAAGTAATCATCTGAAATTTGTTCACCAACACATATTTTTTCGGTGAATAATAGGAGGTCCACTCTCATCGTACTCTTCTTTACTTGTAACAATCTTACTGAATGTGGAAAGCGATGAGTAAATAGCACCCCCTGTCCAAGCACAATTTTCCGGCGCCAATGTAACTCTTACGTTGGCATTTGCTAAATCTGCTTGTAATTCTTTTTCAAATCGTTCTTTGAATCCAGTAGTTTGAGAACATCCTCCCATCAAAATGATATTTTCATACAGTTCGTTTCTTGCATTTGCACTACACTTGTTTATCGATTCTTTTACAAGATCAACAACAGAGAGATGCTCTTTTTGGAGTAATTCAGGTTGGAATAACACTTCTGCGCAGCGGAACCGTTGCTCATCAATGGTTACTACTTGGCCATCTGGTAGTTGGTATGCTTTTTCTTCACTTGCGGACCGGCTACATTCTGCCATCATTTGATCAAAATCGTACGCGACTGCTGATAGTTTTTCTTTGATTTCGCGGAGAATTTCTTTTGCTTCTGATGTTTCAAAATGATATCCTCGTTGAGCACATTGAACGTGTAATGCGGTTGTGATGTCTTCTCCACCAAAGTTTTGTCTTTTAATACCATCAAAAACGCACTCTCCATCGATTTTCGTGTACGTTGTGGTTAATCCATGACCAACATCGAGAATAATTGCAGTTTTATGCTGCAAATAAGAGAATGCCAACTCTGATGGTGTTTCCATGTGAAACGCAGGTACTGAGAACGTTTCAAAAGCAATTTGTGTCATTTTTTCTTGATCTGTCTTGGAGCCAAGTATAGGTTTTGTTGTGAGTAGCGTTTGTTCTTCTGGTGCTACACGCGCATAATAATAAAACGAATAGTGCATCAACTTTTCAATATCATCCCAGTTTGTCACAGTCCCACGCTCCATGGGATATTTGATTTCAGAAACAGCTCGATATTCTTGCAGCTCATCTCCACAGTAATAGTCTTTGATGAATGGATAATTAGTATGCGAGAACGCGGTCCTGTATTTGATTCTTCCTACTGCAGAAATCATACAATAGATTGGTTTGAGTTCTCCACTCATACCAAGTCTAAAATTTTGACTGCCTATGTCCATAACAACTGTGGGTAGAGTGTCATCTTCTAACATGGTTTGCAAGTTCTGTTTGACGTTGATGATTAAAACGAAAAAGTAAATAGCTCACGACAACTAAATTTACAACCAATTCTTATTTCTATGTATAATAGATGGCCCATGCTCATCATAGTTACCTCTACTTGTAGCAATGTCAGTAAATTCCGATTTTGCTGCCAAGATTGCACCACCTACCCATGCACAGTGGTCAGGTGCTTTAGAAACTTTAAACGTTGTACCTTTCATATTAGTCGCTAATTCTTTTTCAAATCGTGCTGTGAATCCAGGTATATCTGTACATCCTCCCATCAAAATAATATTTTCATACAATTCCTTTCTTTCACTCCTCCTTATCGTTTCTATCACCAAATCGACCACTGATAGTACATTTTTACCAACCATTTTTGGCTGAAATAGTATTTCTGAGCATGTGAATCGCTGATCTTCGATATGAAATCCTTCTTTGTTTGGTAAAGTGACATATGCTGAATGGGTACTGGATTCTCTACACTCTTTCAACGCTTGATCATAATCTAACGCGACTAGTGCAAATTTCTCTTTCATTTCTCTTAGTAACTCATTTTGTTCCGATGTTTCAACATGATACGAACCAGCACTTAACACATCTGAGACATCTGCTCCCGCAAAGTTTTGCCTGATAACACCGTCGCGAATGACTTGTCCGTCAATGACAGGATACGTTGACGTCACACCATGACCGACATCTAGAATAATACCATTTTGTTGTTCTAAACACTGAAACGCCAACTCTGACGCATTCACCATGTGAAACGCGGGTACTTCAAGTGTCTCGAAAACTATTTCTGTCATTCTTTCGGCATCTTGTGTTGGCATATGAACTGGTTTTGTGACAAGTAAAGGATGCTCTGGTGCATCCCAGTTGTGACTATAAATAGCGTAGTGTAAAAGCTTCTCCATGTTGTCCCAGTTTGTTATAGTGCCATGATCGATGGCATACTTTATAGATAAAATAGCACGATTTTCGTGCAATCTATCACCAATATAGTCACTGTGCGCAGAGAACACACTGTTAAATGCTGTTCTGTACTTTAAGTTTCCTACTGCTGCTGGTAGCATGCACCGCGGTTTGAGTTCTCCACTGAGGCCAACTCTCAAGTTTTGACTTCCAATGTCTATTACGATAACTTGTTGTGTTGTGTCCTCTTCTAACATGTTTGCTTTTGTTGTAAGTAGTCAACTAATCATGATGTTTGGCTTTTTCAAACATGAGCGACGTTCCTGCGGTAGTGTTTGACGTAGGTTCTACATACTTCAGAGCAGGTTTATCTGGAGAAGATGCGCCACGAACTTCATTCTTCAATGTAGTTGGACATCACAAAAATGCTCTTATACCGAAAGAATACTACGTTGGCGACGAAGCATTTTATAAACGTGGTCTTCTCAAACTGACAAACCCTGTTGAACACGGCATTATAACGAATTGGAAGTATTTCGAGTCAATATTATATCATACGTTCAACGAAGAACTACGTGTCGCGCACGAAGAACTACCGCTACTAATAACAGAGTCACCGATTAATCCCAAAGAAAATAGAGAAAAGATGGCCCAACTATTATTCGAATCCGTCGGGTCACCTGGCTTGTATATTGCAAACCAATCAGTGCTATCAATGTTCGCTTCTGGACGTACTACGGGAGTAGTATTAGAATCGGGAGACACACGATCTCACGCAGTACCAATCTTTGATGGTCATGCACTGCCACAAGCTATCTGTACATCAAACATTGGTGGCCAGGACTTGACAGAATATTTGGTAAAACTAGTCAACGAAGAAAACGATGCCATATTTAAAACAAGAAGCGATAAAGAATATGCTCGAGATATGAAAGAAAAAGTCTGTCGTGTTGCTCTATGTGAAGCAAACGAAAAAGAAAAAACGTACGAATTACCGGATGGATATCTTGTTCATCTAAAAGATTCTTATTTTAAATGTTGTGAACCATTGTTTAGACCAAGTATCATAAACTTACAAACTAGTGGCATTCATGACACTATACGCCACAGTATACTCAAGTGTTCTAGAGATGTAGAAAAAGTGTTGTACAATAATATTATTTTATCAGGTGGAAACACCATGTTTAATGGATTAGCAGATCGATTACGAACAGAATTGAAATGCTTTGCACCATCTGTTAAAGTGATCGCTCCACCAGAGAGAAAGTACTCTTCATGGATCGGTGGATCAATACTATGTAGTTTAGATGATATGAAAGATAAATGGATTACAAGGGAAATGTATCACGAGTATGGTGTTAGTATTGTGGCAAGAAAGTGTCCACAAACGTCATACCAAGCAGAATCACAGTTATACACAAAGATACTAAACAAACATGCATTTTCTGACATGAAAATAAATTAATCTTATTGTTTTAATCGATACAATCCACCATCTAATAGTAGTGTACCCTCTTCAATAAGTTCTTGTAAATAAGCACGTAACTCTTGTGTATCATAGTCGTATGTAGGCATAGGATCCATTACAACCATAGTTAACATGGAATGTATTCTACCAAGTTCTAGCGCTTCCATAGTTTCCAACATTTGTGTAACCATCGAGTCGTAAGCACGCATTAGCTGCTGTCTACTTTCTCCACCGGATCCACCATCTTGATCCATCATTGCATTCATTGGTGTGAGTTCTGTTTGAAGTTCAAACAATTCATCATCTAATTGTTTCAAGTAGCCGTTCTTTGCCCATGTTTGACACTTTTTCAAACACGTTTCAGGTGTCAAGTTGACTACTTCTGCGAGTGATGAAATAGACCACTGATCGGATTCTCCAAAGTATAGTAGAATTGAACCATCGACTGGGTTTGTCGTTACTGGATGATCTTGTTCTCCTAATGTGACAATGATGTCGATTGTACCTAGAGATGGTTGCCAAATTAATCTTCTTGGTGCTTTTAGTTTTCGATACTCGTTTTCAAACTCCTTTTGCATATCTTGTATCAATGGATGCAATTTTGCTTGTTCTTTGACATCTGCTGTTTCTTGTGCAGATGTTGGCCAATAGTTTCTGGATATAATTTTTACATCTAATGGCTCCTTGCTACTAATCTTTTCGTGAATGTTTTGGTTAATAAACTTGGAATCGGAAATATCTTTGAGCATAATTTCACAATTTTGTAGCGCCTTATCTCCGAAACGAATTTTGAGTAATTCTACTATCTTTGTTTCCGCGTTCGTTTCGTATCCACCTTTGATGAGTCTATCGCTTAATTCATTTCGATATTCGTTGATGAACAAGTCCTTATTTCCACGATACATGTCGACAAAGATTTTGATAATATCAGGATACGCACGAGTGTTGACGACTACAAGTTAGTTGATTATCAAAAAGGCATACCATCTGGTTCCCATTCTTCATCTTCATCTTCTATTGATACTGGTTCTTCTAGCTCTTCCCATAGTTCTCCGCCCTCTTCTGTCATCATCTTAACAACATATTTAACCGTATCTTCACGTTTTCGTAAATAGTCCATCAAATCAGGTAAGATCTTTTTTAGTGAGGCACCTGTTGGATCTACGATGGAAAACGATTTAATTGTTGAAATAAATGTCGTGATGATATCAGTTGTAGTAGCTCCTGCGATCAGTAAACGTTTTGTCACACTGGAACAGTTACTCTTTGTCAGTTCGACTTACGCTTTGCGATATGATTGTATCATTTCATTGTGCAGACCAGTTTTATCTAAACATTCTTTCAAATCTAGTAAAGCAGGTTTGCTATCTGGAAAATCAACGACTATGCTGAATAATTCTTCGATTCTGCAATGTCAAAAAAGTGATAAGGGTTTCGTACCTTGTTCTTGCAACTGTATCGTACAAGTGGTACTGCATATGTTCTTCCCAGTCTTGTCCACCGTACTGTGTAAATTCTTGTGCAACTTCGTGAACCCATTCTAATAACGTGGGAAGTTTTCGTTCATCATGCGTTGGTCCATCTTCGCCATCTATTTCTAGTGGGAAAGGTGTGAATTCGAGTTTAGTATGTTTCGAAACAGTCGCCAGTGTTGACAATACGCGTTCGTCTGAAAGTTAGAATCGATTATATCGTGTTGTGTACCATCTTCTGTTGCTTCTCCATTCCGTTTTCGCATATATGCTTCCACTCCCGCTTTTGTGATTTCTTCTGTCGACATTTGGGCACTAATGCAGTGTAGAAATAACGCCCCGAAATCGTTCACAAATACTCGCGATAAAAGATCCAATAGTACTTTAACTTCCACAAAACGCTTTGCATGTTATTTTAACTTGCGAACGCAAACCTGGTACGCTAGTTCCACTTGTAAATCGCCACTTAGTACGCTATCACGAATGTATGAAAATAAAACATGTCCAACGTGTTTGCCTGTTGTTGATGCAAGATTTATTATATTCGTTTCTAGTGACGGTGGTATTGCTCTAGTTTCGATAAACGCGTTAATCCCAAGAAGAGTTTGGTGAAGTAGAGGATTTGGTTGTTGTTGTCGCAGCCGCAGTAACGCTGTCATGGCAATTCTTAGGTTAATAAAGCAACCGTTACAGACAACTAAAACATTTGATAAATTTATAAAAGTTTTACATCCTTGTCCTCGCCATCAGGCCATACAGAACAACTAACTTGCCCAATGTGTTGTTTTTGCAAAATGAATTGCAATACTCTTGAAATACCAATTCCACCTCCAATGCAATCTGTTAAATCGCCTTTTAGCAGTCTCTGATGGAAGTACAGATCTTTGCGATCCAAATCTCCTGTTTTATCAAGTTGTGGGATCAAGTTATCCTTTGTCACTCGAATTCCCATTGACGAAAGCTCGTGTCTTCTTCCCAAGAGTTCATTCCAAATCAAAATATCTCCATTGAGACCATGGTATGTTTTCCCATTATCTTGTACTTCTGTGCTCCAGTCATCGTAGTCAGGTGCTCGTTCTTCATGAGGCTTTCCAGAATTCTTTAATTTCCATCCAATTCCAATGAGAAAGATGGCGCCACCGTGCTCTTTTAGTGCTTTCTCCTCTCTTTCGTTTCTCTCCAAGTCTGGATACTGTTCATCTAAATCTTCAGTGTGGATAAACTTAATAGAATCGGGAAGCTTGTTGGTGGAGCCGAGTTGTGGGTGTTTTTCACGAATGTACGCTTCGGTATCTTTTAGAATTTGGTAAAGAGTGTTAACTAGTTGTTAGTGCAAAATCTTAAGCGTACCTGTTCGTTTTAGAAAGTCCAAGTTTCTATCTTTTTCTTCAATAATGACTTCCCAATCGAACTGATCGACAAACGCAGAATGATTCTTATCTAGCTTGTAATCTTTTCGAATAGCGCGTATGTCTGTAATGACACCCTCACCTGTCTTGAAACCATAGTCGCGCAACGCTAATCGTTTCCATTTTGTAGCAGCTTGTATGATTTCGACTTTTATTGGACTGCCTTCATTTTTTAGTTCAAATGTGACTGGCTTCTTAATTCCATCCAAATCGTCGTTAATACCAGTTTCCGATTTGACGAATAGAGGAACTATAACTTTTGTCAAATTCAATTTTTGCGAAAGTTCATTCTATTAAGGTTAGTAGAGTATAGAGAGTACTTGTAGAAAGTTTCTGCAGTACTCTATAGCTGCAAAAGTATCTCTGAGTGATAGATCGTTGTGCTGTGAGCTGTTCATGCTTGAGTTATTCGTTGGACAAAAATAGTTCTGCGAAGATAATTTCGAATCAACGAAATCCAGGTCACATTTCTCTCAAGAATTCAACTTCGCATTTAATACAAACCAGAAGCCTTTTTCACAGTTATTGTTTGTAATTACAAACCCGTTGAATAATGTTTGAATCTTAAATTGCATCAAGAGAGATTATTGGTAACTCTGTCAAACAAAGGCATTTATTCCAGCAGATGTGCTAGCATTTCTAAAAAGCTTGGCTGTGGTTTCTTGTAATATTTGTATGCATACGCTACCATCTCTTCTGTTTGTCGATCAAAAATTTCTTTATCAACAGAAACATGCCCTGATCCAAGTACTTTAATGCCGAAATCTCTCATCTTGTAGGATGGAATGTCTGGCAAAATGAAATGGATCTTTTTTCGGTTATCTCTTTGTTCTTTAAATAGTTTATAGTATTTGTATAGCTCTTTTTCCAACCTTCTAGCCTCTTCTTCTGTTTTTGGATATGGTATATCGATGTTGATGATCGAGTTCATGTTTTCCAAAGGAACAGTTGACCAGCGTTGTTTGCTATGTCAAGACCGATGGTTACACTGATGGTTACACTAGTTGACCTTAAATTAGTGTATGATGTTTGCAGATATTACCATTTGTGTAAGACAAACGCAATGCTTGGGAAGTGAATTTAATAACTCAAAAATGCTTACTAGAAAATTAGGTGAATCACGACTGAAGTCTTTCATTGCCTGTACAACACCTGTAGATAATACTATACTGATATATGACCTGCTGAATTATCGATTAATACAAAAGATACCATGCCCACAAGATCAACAACAAAATTTACAGTGGCTCAATGAAAGTGAGCTAGCAGTAGGAATACCAGACGCTATTAGAGTTTGGAGTATCAGTGAACATAGATACACCAAATCTCTTTTCATGGAAAATTCTGTTTGTGTTCTTTGCTTAGCAACGCAACAAAGTCATGTGATTTGGACAACAGGTATGTCACAAGATGCGGCAGTAGGTGTGTGGAATACCAATACAAATGAAGAGCAGAAGGAGATGCTACCAACCGAAGATGGAATAATGGAACTAGCTCTTGACCAACATAAAAATTACTTCTATGGACTAACGCTGGTAGGAATAGAAGCCACTATTATTAGTAAGTGGAGCACATTCCCACTCCAATGTGTAAGTAAATACCGTGTGGAATCAGCTGGGATTATATTCGGAATTTGGGACAACTCGATTGTTGTCTCTCCTGATGAGACTTTTATTATTGATGAAAGTTTAACAAAGATTGAGAAACTCCCGACTGAAATTACATATATCTACTTTGAAAAGCTAGACAACGATACTGAACTAGTGTATTTTAGAGATTCCGCAACGAAAATTATGACATGTGCGGTACAAAACACCAAGTCGCTTGCTATTGAGCAAACAATATTCACACATATCGAACTTGCTTCTATTCCATTTGTTGTGCATAATTCCACTGTCGTCTGCCTCAAGTATGGTTGCTTGTATATATACGATCTAGCGCTCAAACGGTGCGTTAAGAAAGTGTGTGGATCTTTCAGTCGCTTTTCTAGGTATGATATGTTTGGTAAAAGTAAATTAAATGCTGAATGGGCGATTGATATAAGCAGTTGATGAGTTTTGGTTCGATTCCATGTCACCTCATCAACTTTAGTCGTACTACGAAGACAGATTTGAACCTGTTACTTTAACCTATCTTCAATCGTTCTTCGTCGACTATTGGTCTATCGAAGCCGCAACGGCATATTGCTCTATTTGAGTACTGTAAACGCTTACACAAGTTTTAGGACTTTATGTGCAATTGTTTGCATAAACTCTTTATTCGATTTTATTCTAGCGCGTTACATGATTACACTTCTATAGTGTAGGTGTTTGTACTAGACCTCAAATTATATCTCGCGATTTCCTGGCAAGGTGCAGCAATACGTATTGAGTGGGGCTACTGGCTCGTTAACTATGATGAAAAATTGAAATGAAATAAAACGATGTTGTTCTTTGAAATTTGAACGACGTGATATCTATCGCATTGCGATCTACTGATTTGAATATCACGGTTTATGCGACAGAGGATAAATATCAAACGAGTAGTGTGCGACTTGTTCACCTCTGCGCTTAGCTACAACCATATTCAATGCTAGCACTGCTTCTCCACTGCTTCACGAACGATATTGATGATGCATTGTTGTTTTTGGTCGTTTCGTTTTCTCATTAATTGTAATTTTAACACAACTTGTCGCTCAACCACGAAAAAATGCAAACAACAGATGAAGACCAACCAAGTCAACTGAACTTGTTTCCGACAGCAATGGACACAAACAGCAGTCACTAAGAGTCTATATTGCCGATAGTTGACCAAACCATAATTATGGTTTGCATGAAAAAAAATTCAGACAAACAAGAATTAAAATCAGTGATGGTAGGTAAGTCAAACATGTTAGGTTGTCAGTGTAGTGTCCGACGTATCGTACACATATCACTCATGGTGGACTTGGCCGTTGGGGGTAGTAACGAGTCAAGTACTGAGATGGATGTCCTACATGTAGCCTAGTATTCAAATAGCTGGTACATGTCCAATTAGGACACGGGTTCGATACCTCCCGGTGCCAAAAAGGTGTTGGGGACTCTCTCACTTGCCACGAAAGACTTTGCGTAACGAATCGTGAACAGGTGAATTCCTGAGTCTCGAAGTAAAGAAGTAAGAAGTCGTCCAAGATCGATTGGGTGGTCGAGTAACGGTCTATCGCTGTGTTAAATCACACCGTGCCCACGACGATTGGGGCGTGTGAGAAAACCCTACTCTTCAGCAATCGGTACGTAAGACAGGCAGAAGTAAAAGGAGCGAAGACAAAGAAGTAGCCAAGAAGATGCCGTCTAACCTCCTTTTTCAATGTGTTACAGTAAGTAAACAAATTTATTGTAAGCAACTTTCTAACATGAAACTCCTGTTCATTGTTGTTTGTGCTCTTGTGTACGTTAACGCAGGTATTCTGCTCAAGACAAAGTACCATGGGTCATTAAACCGTAATGAAATGGTTGCGGTTAGAGGAAGACGTGTAGAGAACCTACAAGCCGCGCCAGAACAATGGTTTGACCAAAAAGTCGACCACTTCAACCCACAAGACTCACGCACATTCAAACAACGATACTATGCCAACAACACATTCTTCGACGGGAATGGTCCAATTTTCGGTATGTATAATACTTTACCACTTACCAATACAGTCGTACTCGGTGGAGAAGGACCTGCAGGTAACACTTCTGTCTCGCGCTTCATTGTTAGTCAATATGCACAAGAACTCAAAGGTATGCGAGTTTTAAAATTCTTATTTTCAAGGTATGGTTGTCGCGTTCGAACACAGACATTATGGAAAGAGTGTACCTTTTGGCTCCCTTTCTCAAGAGAGCTTAAAGTACCTTTCTTCACAACAAGCCCTTGCCGACTATGCAGTTTTGCGTGAACAAATTCGCAAACAATACAATATCGGTTCCGCGAACAAGTGGGTTGCTGTTGGAGGTTCATACTCTGGTAATCTCGCTGCATGGATTAGAAACAAGTATCCACACTTGTTCGACATGGCTTTGGGAACTAGTGCACCTGTTAAAGCAACAGTAAACTTCCCAGAGTATATGCGCGTTGTACAAGCCTCTTTGGGTGACTCATGCGCAAACGTTATCAGAAGTAAGTTTTATTATTTACATATTAACACGAGTAGAAGCAACAGACGAGTTGGAACAACTAGTAAAGACTGCTGATGGTCGCACAAAAGCTTCACAATTATTCAAAGTATGTGAAGGTGTAGGAACCCTCGACGATGATATTTCTACCTTTTTCAGTGGTATCGCAGATCCAATCTGTGGAGTTGTTCAATACAACGACGATAACAACTCGTTAGGAAATTTGATGAACATTCCACAATTGTGCGCGTACATGAAACCAGAAGCGCCATTACAATCATATGCCAATTTCATCAACGCGTACTACAACAAGACTGACCAAAAATGCACAACTGGCAAGTATACTAGTTACTTGGACAAATTGAAAAACGAAAAGATTTACCCAGAGAATGATGACGCTGCAGGTCGCGCATGGACATACCAAACTTGTGCGGAATTCGGATACTACCAAAGTATATTTATTTTACATGTTAACAATTCCTAGGTGCTGAAGGTTCTGATCAACCATTTAGCAAGTACATTTCTTTGGCTTGGTTCTTGGACCAATGTTCAAGTCTATTCGGAATTAAGAATGTACAAGACAATGTAGATTGGACAAATCAATACTATGGAGAGTTGCAAATTGCTGCAACCAAGACCATTTTCCCCAATGGAAGTATTGACCCATGGCATGCACTCGGTTTGCTTTTGAGCAGCAAGGTAGATTCCAAATACATTCATTTCATGAAGGGAACAGCCCATTGTGCCGATTTGTAAGTTTCTTTCGCGCAAAGCTAACAATAATAGATATTTGCCACGTGACTCTGATCTACCTGATCTAAAGTCTACAAGAGCAGCTACATTGGCCCAACTAAAAGAATGGCTCTCCGAATAATTTATTAAACTTTGTACTGTTTAACTGACATCTCCTACTAATAGATCACTTCAAATAATGTGCATGGTTGCCAAGAATGTTGCAGCAGAATGTCTGGGATTTTTCAACAAGTCTTATAAAATCCATGAATCCCGCTACTTTTTTTAAAAGGGACACCCATACCGCTTTGAATTGATACCAGCTACGGAAGAATTCCATTATCTTAAAGTAGTCCTAGCTAATATCGTTTTAGGATCTAACTGCAATCTGACACAGGCCGTTCAGGTGTTTTTGTGTTGCATTGCCCACCAAAGCACGAAAAGACTCATGAAGAGGACTCACGACGCAGCGTTAAACGATAATAGTGAAGAAAGGGATGCTAAGATAACTCGGTTGCCGTCTTTGTCGTCTCTGTTGCACGATACCTTTGCTACAAATACGCTTTTTGACCCGGCGCCTTCACAGTACTACTTCGAACAACCAAACAGCATGCATACACAACAAAGTATGCATACAAATACTTTAAATAGTCTAGATAATTTTTACTCACCTGCAACACAAATCATTCACCAACAGACACTGAACTATGCACAAGTTTCGTACGAACCACCACAACAATACATACAAGACAGAAAACAGCCCGAAACACTTATAAACAGTGAACAGGATCATGTGGAACTTCGACAAAGCATGACTAGAGTTTCTAAGAATGTTACTATGAAACCTATAAAGCAGTTGGCGTACGACCTAGGGCTAAGCAAAGATCCTGGCAAGAATTGGCGGTATCGAGACGTAAAACGGAGTTTATTCGACAAATTATCAACTGACCAACAACAATACATAGAGTCCAACATGGAGCACGCAGTTCTCACTCAGAGATTACCAAACAAACTAACTATGAGCGGTTTTGCCAAGCGAATTTCGTTACTAGCTTTTCATTTTACACTTCGAGATGGAAAAGAGCCGCGGTGGTATAAAAACGTCAACGTAGATATCATGAACACATCGATGACTGAAAACGAGCCTGCGTTGTTCGCGAGTTTAGATTTGAATATTGCATCGCGTGCGCACGATTTGATCGAAAAGGGAAGCACGATTGTAGACGCACTACAAAGAGCTCAACAATAACACAACATACATCTGGTGCAAAATGTTTATACGACATACTAAGGAGTTTAATTATGAATAAATGAGACAAACAACCAAATGTGTAGAGATTACAGTTAATTTGCGTCACAGTACATTGTATCAATAGATTTTGCCATCTTGCCTTTTACTACTTTTCGTTTCTTTTCAGATACAAGTTGGTTGTCGACAGTTGCGTCATCGTCATGTGTGAGATCGATTACGTCTTCGTCTGCATACCAACTAGAGGTGACTAAGCAACTATAAAAATGAATAGGATAAAACTCGTCTTTTACTCGCGAATTCCAAGGTATTAGAGGTACAAACTGCTCGAGAAGACAATATCGCGTTTAAGCTTGGAGATACCATCCAGTAACTTCTTTTCTAGATTATCGTCACCGATTGCTTTTGCCGCAGCACACATTTGACGAATTAATTCTTCAAGACGACGCATGACACGAACAATTGATCCCTCAAAAGCATCGGTCATTTTGCAAACGTCATAGAACTTCGCACCATTGCACCAGGCAAAAGTAACAGGCATCAAGTCTGGAGAAAATTGTTTCTGGTATTGTTCTGGGTCAATTTCTATTTTGCTTTCTTGTGAGACTTGAACGACACGTTGAATAGCCTTTACCAATTCTTGGTATGGCTTACGTAGTTCTTCTGATAACGTGTTCTCGTTTTGTTTTGGTGCTCCCTCGCTAAAGGTCAAGCATGATAGTACAGCGACACATTGTTCGCTTGTTAGATCGTTGAATGCACCTCCAAAGATCATTTCTGTTAGTACTAGTTCATCACCAGCACTAATTTCACATGCTACACGTCCTTTGGTTTGTATGACATTGTCTTGGTTGATACAAGCCAAACGACGTAGAACACGCATTCTCTTCTTTAGTTCTTCCTTGAACGTGAGTTGGCCTGCACCTCTAACACGTTTTTGCATTTCATTTACTTTTTCTGTCAACTCGTAGCGTTCGTGATACTTGGCTACAAGTTCACGTGCCTTGTCTTGTGGCATTTTCGAAATTTCATTTGTTGCCAAACGAGTTTCGATAGTTTCACATGCACTCACTAGTTTTGTCAAGTTCTTGCTCTTGATTCCCATATCTTCTACTGGGTCTAGTAATGGTACTCCTGACCCGTTTCCTTCTTTTTGGTCAAAACGACGTTCTACTTCAGTTACACGAACCATGCATACTTCTCTGTTTTCTTCTGTTTTTAGGTTCTTGTTCAAGTAGATTCTAACACTAGAGAATTGATCGATGAGTGATAGTTCGACCGGTAGTACTTCAATTTGAGCTTTTCCTTTTCCGTCCCATGGTTTTGGTTTTGTCTTTTCTGCCTTGCTCATTGGTTGACATTTGAGTAATACATCGACGATATAGTCTGTTGCTTTTGTTTGTTTGATGGCTACAGCGTCAGCAGATTTCTTCTTTTGATAGTTGACGACGACACCCCATCCCCAATCATCTTGACCATCACGTACACGTACAAGACGACCTGGTTGCAAGTATGGAACTGCATATACTGGGGTTGTGATTTCTTGACGTATTTGATCGCGAATGTTTTCCAATTCTTTTCTTGCCTCATAGTAGTCCGATACAAGTCTTTCGTTCTCAACGATGACACTATCTCTTTGGTTTTCGATCGCCTTCAACTCTTCTTCCAATTGTGGTCTCAAACGTTCTGATTGGTACTGATAGAATGATCTTTCCATGATATACTCTGGTGTGATTTCTTCTACACGTAACAAGTTCAAAACCATATAGTAACTCA
>JAESGV010000653.1_pt1 | contig 14971 bp, 14 predicted proteins | sample 9269781 | NCBI WGS metagenome assembly JAESGV01 (sample SAMN15741586, study PRJNA653496) | algae metagenome | isolation source: Tildeniella torsiva UHER 1998/13D and co-occurring heterotrophs from... | place: Slovakia: Slovak Paradise National Park, Hrabusice, Kosice Region | collected 2000-01-01 | reverse complement strand
TACAATAGCGATAGCATACTTGGGTGGAAGAACGCATGCTCACTTGCGTAAACAGCTTCTTTCGCGTGCTCCAAACTTCCTTGATAATTTCCAACACTACATTGACCCATCGCTGCTTGAATATTATCCAACGATCGCTGCGTCAAATCAGCTACATCTTCCATAACCATCACGTTTGGCATTTTATGTACTAGTTTCGATAACGAGCGTAGTGAATGAATCGCAGTTGTTAATTGATGCAATACGCGAACACGTATTAACGCATCGAGTTCCCAATCAGCGATTCCATCATGAATAGAAGGAACTACGCGTACGTTCTTTTCTTCACTACTTGGTAAACCAATTAAAATGCGGAATTGTTCTACAAAAATTTGTACAACAGTTTCTACATCTTGTAACGCTTTGTAATTATTTTCTTGTGTCGTGTTCTCTTTTCCATTGTAGATGTAAACACCTCCCCATCTTGGAATAATGAACGAATCTTGTTTGACTGTTGATTGCGTTCCATAGTTCAAAATATGTAATGGTGAAAAATTTTTACTTGGCGATAAAAGTAAAAAATTGAGAGATGATTCATTCATAGCGGGAGATTCTAAAAAAAGTTAGCGTATGCGTAGGACATACCAAATTGAAAATCGTTCGCGTTGAGTAGGTACTGAATATCTCCTGCTGGTATTTCGTAATTATTTGTTTTTCTATTTAGTACTGGTTTAGTTGGTAAATTTGCATAGTGTAGTATTTGTGAATCAATATGGAAACGTGCAAGTGGTGATAATTTTTTGATCAATGGCTGTAAGTATTGTTGATCGATCGTGTTAAAATCCCACTCTAATAAACTTGTGAATGGATCTTGATTCAACAACGAAAAGGTTAGTCGATAATCGAGTGCTGGCTTGACTTGAACGTGAGAGTATTTTTGATTCTATAAAAGTTTAAACGCGTTATAGGTGTCTTACGCCTTGTAGAGCAAACGTGTTTGATAATAGAGCTATATATTGTTGTATATTCGATACTTGTTCTGATGGAAGATTTATCCAAGCGTGTCTGTACTTGCCAATAAATAATTTTGTTTGTTTTGCATTGTTGACAATTAATCGATAAACACCAGGCTTATCAAGTCCTATTAGCGCTTGCAATTCATCGTCTATTGTTTGTTCATTCGTGTTTTGCAAAATAGTCTTGATTTGTGTTTGTTTTTCGTTGCTCAATTTTAGTGTTTCGATACTAAGACTATGACCGACAGTAATTATCTCTATTTTCAATGGTAGTGTACATGTAGACAAATCTATGCCTTTTTCTAAATATTGATCGGAAACGTGAGCAATCGCGTCGTGCGGTAGATTGGTTTGGTATGCGCCTGTTGTGTTCCACCATATCGGCACGTTGCATAGTACGAAGATAAACATGCTCAGCGCAACCCAGAACCGCTTAGATTCTGTCACGCTCTTCACCATTGTTTTGTTATTGTAAAGCAAATCAACCAAGACATTGTTCAGATTTTATTTTTTACATCATAACATCATTTGTTTGTACAACTGTGACAAAAATCTTCATTGTCATGCGACTTCCGTTAGCCGACCTCAGGTTGGTAAATTGTATTGACTTTACTGAACCTTCTCGTTCATTGACGAAATCTGAAAGGTTCATTACAGCTCTTAAGTGTACTGAATAATTCTAATTGTCAGGCGTATAATAAATCAAAAACGTACAGCATTGTGAATGACCATTCTACATGGGTTTCGTTGATATATCTTTCCCCATTGTGTGAAATCACCTTCGAAGTCTAACTGCTTGTCTAGTTGTACGTCCCACGAGTCATATGTATTGTCGTATTTCCAATTGCAGTAGCCACTCAACAAATTAACCGTAACATTCTTTTCTTTTTCCCTATCTCTAGTTGTACACTGTAAATATAAAGAATTACCAACGTCAAGGAGCACGTCATTCATGCCCGAGAGTTGCAACACATCAAACGAGATCAAGAAGGACTTCACCGCTTTGTGAGGGATATTTAGCGAGAAAATATTTGATGGTTCTCTGGATAATATCATGGTCGTATTGATTGTTTTTGATTAATTTTGCGGTGAAAATGCGCCAGTTGACTTAGAGAGTCCAAAATAATCGTGTTCTAAAAATGTTCTTGAGATTGGTACCTTTTAAAGTAACCATTGATGAAATTTTACGCTGGATCACGAATCCTCTTGCAAATGAGGCTATTAGCGCCAGTTATTTCAACCGTTCCTCAAATTGCTCTCCCAATCATTGCAGCGAATGTAAATTGAATGAAAAAAAATATTTTCTATATGCTTCTGTAGCACTAGGGTATCGCCAACTATGTTTTTCTGTCAACAATTTTTAATTTCAAAAAATAAAAAGTTCACCTTGTAAACCTGTAAGTGTCACCAATCAAACAAGAAGATGCAAGGCATAGGAACAGGTGGCTCAGAGTACATCGTTATGATAGTGGCGTACGCTCTGCTAGCAATCCTATTTGTTGCTCTAACCTTATACAAATGGAGAAAAGAGCGTACCGGCATAGTTTTCACAGTTTTTGAAACATACGTAGTTATTCTAGAACTTTTCTTCGCATGTACTGTTCATTTACACATCACTAACATCTCTAGTACGCATTGGAGTTCTATCGTTTTTATTGTACCTTAGATTCTCTTACCTACCCAAATTTATAGGAAGCTCGACATCTACTGACGCACTCGCTCTCACAAATCTAGATAGCACCGCACAATCACTACTCGTAACTTGGGAGCTATTATCGATACTAGGAACTGATTGTTTGTACGCCGCATTCTCGTGTTTGATATACAAGTGGAGGTTACTCTTAACTATGGACAAAAAGGGTAGCTTCATCCTCGTACTCGGCTTGAATGGTATCTTATCAATCATTTCTGTTGTCGCGGTGTGTATGCAATTTGCATTTGACAAATCGACTATGGCCTTCGTTCACGTAACGTACTACTTTGTTGCAGCAAACTACTGCGTTATGGCAGTATGTCTAGGATATTATAGTTACGTCATGAATAATATTGTTGACATTCGACAAGCAAGGTCAGCCCTCGCGAAACGTGTCTTCGCTGCGACAACTGATATCAGATACTCGGCAATGCTTTTAGCAGTGATCATCTTTGTACGTGCAGTCGCCATCGCCATTGATAATGTTGGTTATCGGTACTTGTTAAATGGAACTGCAGGACAAGTCATTTGGAATATTGTTTTCAAGTACATTATGTGGATTGTTCCCGAATTTGTTGCAATTGTTTTATCGGCTTCCATCTTTTTAGATACCGAAGATTTCCACGCCATGATGGCCGTACAAGAAGCAAAAATGAATGGTACGCTACCGGCTACTTCGTATGTAAATGAATATGCTGGAGAAGCATACGGTCAAGTTCCAAATGTTGATATTGAATCGCTGGATGATGTTCTTCAGGCTGAGAAGCAAAAAGGTAGGGATGTGCCGGAATCGACTGTTACAGTTTCGGAAGTCGAGTTGGAAGAGATGAGTAGAGAAATTCAAGGAGAATCTGATAATAGGAGAGGCAGAGATGGTGAGTATGTCATGTTAGATGATTAAAAGTTTGTATTTTAACGAGTTTGAAGTTTTACAATTTTCTCACATGTTGGGTAGAGCACGATGTCTCTCACACTCGATTCACATGTCGCAACGTTGTTTTTTAACAACTAAATTTGTTTTTACGCCACCACAAACTCGCATTATTAATAGTAGACGGTATGCAGAACGAAAACAAGAAGCGAAACCAGAACCATTAGTCACACTACCGGAAACGTACGACTGGACAAAAACACTGACTATGGCACCACTACATGACAATCCCAGACTGCAACATTTTTTGAGTGTAATGAAAGAGATACGACGAGACTCGGATTTTCAAAGCAAAACACATCTTTTCGAGTTTGACGGTATCTTTCGTGCATTTACTGGTCACATACTCAGTGGCGTTATTGATCCAATCTTTTTCCACTTTATCGTTCAATATCACGTACACTATTTAACAGGCGGAGATGCCGAAGTGAAAAGTACATTCGAGAAAGAAGAACAAGAAAACCTACTAGAAGAGCTCAAACCTATACTTTTACCACTATTCGTAGGCTACGCAAAAGCAAGATTCCCAAACGATAACGCATTGTACGAACTTGCAATTCATTTGTGCGACATGACGCGACCATTAGACCAATACATCCAAGATAGAAAAGTTACACGTCGCGTTATCTACCACGCAGGACCAACAAATTCTGGAAAAACGCACAACGCGATACAAGCACTCGCAAAAGCAGAAAGTGGTGTTTACTTGTCACCACTACGGCTACTCGCTCAAGAAGTGTTCACAAAATTGAACAAACAGTACAACGTCAAATGTTCATTACAAACAGGACAAGAAATACGACCAGTGCACAACGCGGCACATTTGGCGTGTACCGTTGAAATGTTAAATTTACGAGATGTATACGATGTTGCTGTAATTGATGAAATACAAATGATTGGTGATCCAGATCGTGGTAGAGCATGGACACGTGCTGTACTTGGTTTACAATGCAGAGAGTTGCACTTGTGTGGAGATCCAACTGCTATTCCACTCATAGAACGACTATGTAAAGAGCAATTAGGAGAATCCTTTGAAGTTGTGCGGTATGACCGCATGACGCCATTAAACATTGAAAAGTCTTCGCTAAAAGGAAGTGTACAAGCCATTCAAGATCGTGATTGTATTGTTGTGTTTAATAGAAAAGATATTTACAAAGTCAAACGATGGGTAGAGACTTTGACAAAGAAAAAGTGTTGTGTGATCTATGGATCGTTACCACCACAAACAAGAGCCGAACAGGCACAACTTTATGCCGATAAAGATTCTGGGTATACAGTACTTGTTGCCAGTGATGCAATTGGTATGGGTTTGAACTTGGATATTCGTAGAATTGTGTTTTATCAAATGAAAAAGTTTACACGTGAGAAAAGTCGCATTGCAAGACTAGAACCTCCGTTGGTGAGACAAATTGCAGGACGAGCAGGAAGAAGAGGTTTCCATGAAGTTGGACATGTAACAACGTTTACTGCTGATGATTTGAGCTTTATGCATAGTTGTATAACACAAGCAGCAGATACAATTCCTGACATACAAAGAGCAGGTTTGTATCCAGAGTATGAGCAACTGGAACAATTTGCAAACAAGTTGTACTCGAATGTTTCTTCTGAAACGCAAGGCATTCGCATCTCTGAAGTGTTAGAAAAATATGTCCAACTTTCTAAAGTGAATCCTGACTTTTTCATGTGTACGGCAAAGTTCCAAATTGATATTGCCAAGAAAATGGATCATTTGCCACTCACACTAAAGCAACAATATGATTTTTGTCACGCACCAGTGACACAGTTTCTAGTTGACTTGCTAGTGAACTATGCCGAACAGTTTTGTAGCACGAGATCAGGTACTGTTAAAATTGGTGTTGATGTTGATACCATTGCTGCAAATATCATTTTGAATATGAAAAAACTGAATGAAAAGGATGGAAAGTTACCAGTATCAGGAATGGCAGTAGAGACATCAATACCAGCAATTCAAGATGTGCTACAAGATATTGAAGAATGTCATAGAATCATTGATCTGTACCAATGGTTAGCTCAAAAGTATCCACTGCGATTTGACGCTCAAATGGCCAACCAAGTGCGAGAAAGATTACTTGAACAGCTAGCTGATACCATTTCCATGCAAACTTTGCAAAATGTTCAATTCAATTTGGACTATTCTGCTCCTAAAACTGCAGATTTGATCAACAAGAAGATTGAAGCAAAATCTCCAAAAGAGAAAGAATCTATCCACTCAATTCTCTCCACTTTGGCAACAGTAAAAGCATAGTTGTAACAAAAATGACGTCACTGCAGCAAGTTCTTCGTGGCCTTAAAATTGCATGGTTTGGTTTCGTACGACGCGTTTCACATAAAGATGCACACGTACACAAAGTATACTGGGAATTTATCAAACGAACGTACACTCCAGTGTTAATTATTTTATACATTATTTCACTCGGTTTCGCGATGTTACTCTTTCCAATAACAATACCTGTACTTTACTTTATGCCAACGATATGGCACACATTTATAACAATTATACCTGTATGGGCTCTATACTTTGCCGAAATGTACAATCCAGTGAGCAGTGACAAGCTATTCCTCGCATCTATACATTCAATAGATACTACACTCGCACACAAATTCGAACAAGAAGCAGATGCGTACTCGCGACAACCACTTTCATGGTGCACTTGGATTCGCTCTACCATTTGGGAACAGGTCTACTTTGCGTCTTGCATTGTCGCTTGTTTCTTACTCTCGTTCATACCAATTCTAGGGCACCTACTATCGTACTGCATCTACACGTACATGATTTCCAAAATGCTTTCATGGCGATTACTTGACGTCTATTTGAATAATATCAGTCATTGGAATGAGAAAACGCAAAATAAGTTCATGTATGATAACAGTATGATAATGTTAGGATTCTGCATACCATACGTTGCTCTTACGAGTGTACCTATACTCGGACCACTGCTACTAGGATACGCAAAAGCAAGTATTGCAGATTTGGTTTATGAGGTATTTTATGCTACACCAAGAGATATAGAGAGTGGTAAGGTGTGGTAGATAAATACAGTTTCGCTATTCAACTTCTTTTGCTGAAAGATTCGATGACTCTAAATTTCTCATTTCTTAATGTTGTTTGTTAACACGCGAACACATGATTTCGCTTGTTTACGAATTGACGTTCGAATTGCACTCCCATTTGACAATTGCGAGTTGGTTGAAGTTGTATTTTTACAATCTTATTTCCGGTCAACCAACGATCAAACAAATTTTTGGAGATGTCAACACCAGCACCAACGCAAAACGCAAAAAATGAAGAAATAGATATTCTCGAAGACGACGAGTTTGAAGAATTCGAAGACCAAGGTATTGTACTTGTTTCCACCGCGATCGCTAATTAATAGATTGGGGAGAAGATAAAGAAGATAAAGACGATAGACAAGAATGGGAAGAAGATTGGGATGACGAAGACGTTGACGATTTCTCAAAACAATTACGCGAAGAACTAAAACGAAATCAAGCCATGCAAGAAGATTAATTATTTGTTAATATATTACAACTTGTTACAACACTAGAATATTTGCATAAATTATGATTTATGAATATAAATATTTTGTACAAAAGATCACTTTCCGATGATACCATTTAACTTGACGTGTAACGACTCTGCTTTTCCATAGATACTTTCGTGTCGCGATGAAGCATGTGGTGACATTAACGACGCTGTTGGTGATTGGAAAAACTTGAATGGACTTGAAGCAAATCCAGGGCTCATGAACGATTCTGTTCGTTGACGTCTATCTGGTGTCACTGGTGTATTTGTTACCATGGCATCTTGATTTCTCGGTGTTACAGGTGGACTATCTGGTTGCATAGCAATCTTATCAGCATTGATTTTCGAGTTGATCAACCCGTATTGGTTTCTACTTGTTGCTCCAACGACTAGCGGTCTAGCACTATCCATTGGTCGAACTAGTTTTCTCATGACGAATTTACCAGCACTTGGTGGTGGAGGTGGCGGTGGTGCTTGGTTATTCGTTTGTGGTAACCGATCAGGTGTTCCATGTATTAAATCTTCTCTTTCGTTTTCATCACCATCAAAATCGAGTTTTTTGATAATCTTCTTTTCTAATAGTTTTGGACTTTGCATATTTGCGTTACGAACTGGACTCGTACTGAACAACCGTGAAGGTGAAAAGAAACTTGGACTTTGTGAAGGTGACGCACGACGTCGGTTTGTAGGTGTAGTTACCAATTCGGCATCATTTTCATCATTACGCTTTCTCTTGCGTAGTATCGATGGACTCATAAATTCTCCAAGTGACCGTGATGGACTGAATAAATTCGTTCCACGATTGGGTGTTGGATTAAATCTCAAACTTCCAGGTGGTGACAACAACTTATCAATCGAAAACGAGTTGGGTCGTTGTGGTGATAAAAATCCATTTTCAAAGTAGGTATCATTCGCTTCGCCTTGATGCACCGATGTCGCCCATGCTTCCGGTCCTTCATTATCAACATGAAATTCTACTTCATTTGGATAATTGTTCGATTCTGCTTGGAAAATAGTCGTTGGTACGAACCCATCTTCTAATACTTGAGAATCATCCATTTGAGAGTTACTCTGGCTACTATCATCATCAACTTGACCTTCTTTTTTCCTCTTTGTATATTTACGTTTTGGTTTATCGGTACTTGCTGGTTTCTTGCCCTTTTTCTTTGTCATGGAACTCACACTAGCGGTACTGCTTTGTGAACTATCATCAATCATTGCATCATCATCAAGTGAACCTCCTTTGGCTTGTTTTGCCATACGTCGTCGCATGGTACTGTTCCAATGGTTCTTTATTGCATTGTCGGTCCGACCAGGTAATAGTTTTGCTATTTGAGCCCACTTGTTTCCTAATCGTTGGTGAGCGTCCATGATTGTCCGATCTTCTTCTTCGGTCCAAGGACCTTTGTTAATATTATTGTTCAAGTGATTGTGCCAGCGTTCGCGGCATTGTTTTCCGATTCTTCCTGGTAAATGTTGTGCTATGAGAGACCACTTTTTAGGGCCATATGTATGTACGAGTTCGACGACGCGTAAATCTTCTTCTGGTGTCCAGGGTCCTTTGACGACATCTGGATTCAAAACTTTTTGCCATCTGTGCAAACATTGTACATCACTTCTGTCGGTAAAGTATTCTGCTATTTTTTTCCAATTTTTTGCTTGATGCAACATGACTGCTGCTCGTAGTGTATTATCCTCTTCGGTTGTCCATTTCCCTTTGGCCGACTTGCGTACTTGTCCTTTGGACTTTTTTAGAGTTGATCTAACGAGTTAAAAAAATAGTTATTTTTGACTTACAGGTCATCATCGTTAAACTCGCTCGCAGTTGTTGTACTGCTGCATGTACTATCGGTTGGTGATAACGCTTCTGGAGATTGACTTTCTTGAGAACTTGGTGTTTTCAAATTGGACGTTGAGATGGTTGGATTTTTTTTCATGCCAAGAATAGTCGTTGTACCGCCTTGAAGTGGCGTACCGAATGGCGCAAACGGCGTAAAAGGAGGAATAGACGAGTTTGAACTCGCACTTGACGGTGTGTCATTATATGGTGTAGTCGACAAGTCCATTGGTTGTGGTGACGGTGTCTGAAAGTTTGGTAATATTCGTTGTGCGGTTGGTGTACTGAGTAACATTGGGTTTGGTTGCATGAGCGTACGTTGTGGTTGTACTGGTTGTTTTACTGGGTATTGTTGTAGGCCAGTCGACGTAAAATAACCAACGCGAGGAGCAACTGTATCGCCATTTGTTATCTTGTTTGTATCATGGACTCTGCATAAAATATTAAATACATAAAACAGTGGTACTTACGTTAAAGGGTGTGACGTCATTTCGTGTGTACGGGTCTTGTCAAAAAACGAACGACTGTATATTCCAAAGTCTATTTAGAGAAAAGAATGTAACGGTAAGTTTTAGTATTTTGTTCTGTAAACGTCTCGTGCGAGACTGAAATAAACATACACTGGTTATTGTGGACGAGTTCGTGTCAACACAAAAGATGTTCGATGGTTTTACTTGGATCGTGTGCCAACAAGCAAACTTTTTGGCGGTATTGCTTTTGCCAACAGGCCGTGCGGATAAACAGGGATTGGTTAATTTGTTGTAAATAGCCCAAATAAAGTGCGCGGCAAAAAATGTGACGGTTACAAGACACAAAAAATGTACCGTTAGTTTTAATGTTCATAGTTGACTGGTTGTAACGGTTAGTTTTTCAGAATAGAGGTTGACTAGGTTCCAACATGATTCTAATACGAGCATAGTTTACGTTGCAGGGCGAGCAAAGAGAATCTTGTGACTCTTGAAGAATAATATGACATTTTCTGGTGCTTGCACCGTTCGTAATAATCTTTTTGAATATTTCATCTTCGATAATAATATTCGTGGTGATAGGGACTAGTGATTAGTCTAGCCATTGGACCTAGATAACTTTCAGGTTGTGCGTATACTCGTGCTCGTGCACGTATGCGCATAATTGTTGCGGGTCGTGAACTTGTTGTTACTCTCCGACCGTTTGTAGTTTCACTTGCGTACGAGTTCGTCTGCCAGAGTCTTGATAGTTCTCTACTGTGTAGGTACTCCTCTCATGATGTGTCGTAAGACTATTTTTTTCTTGATTGACCGTTTTTGCTCGTTACTTTTCTTGTAAACAGGCAACCTGAAACTTTTCTTGCCTCCATTCTTTACCGTTGAACGAAGTGGTTTCACAACCGTTATGCACAGGTTTCGCGCTACCAACGTTCGCGCAGCTACAGTTGGCTACTGCAGCGTCAGATATTTATTTAGAGCAGTAACTGGTTTGCCTTCACAACAGACTTCTTCTCTTCTCTCTTTTGGATCTTGCTTTGTAGGTCTCGCAGTCTTGCTTGGTCCATGAGTGTACACATCACTTTCTGGATCTCTACTATACCACTCTTTTCTTTACCACTCACTAGCAACACATCTGGAACGGTACTCTTGAACTTTTCAATTTCTTGGTTGATAATTTGGATACGTTTCGCCAAAATGTCTGGAAATACAAGATCTGATTTTGTCAAGATGATTTGGTTTTTGATCTTGTTTCTACAATGCGTTAGCGATAATCAATTCTACAAATTACTCGTTCAAAAAGTTCAAAAACTCTCTATCTGGCTCTTTCATACCATGTCTAGAATCTAACAACACAAACACTCTTTTGAGCACTGACTTTGTTCGATTTGTCAAGTACCATCGAATCAACTCGTTCCAATTCTCAATCTTTGTTTCGTCTGCATATGCAAATCCATAACCTGGTAAATCTACCATGCATACGTACTCTCCCAATTGGTACCAATTCAACGTTTGTGTCATTCCTGGTTTATCACTCACTGCAGCTTTTCCTTTCGAACCAACTAGTGTATTCAGCAATGTTGATTTTCCAACGTTGGAACGACCTGCGAACGCAACTTCTGGTAATAGTTTGTATTCACCGTTGGCTTTTGGAAAGTGTTGTTTCTCACTTGCTTGTGCGATATTTTTCAATTTTTCTTTCCTGAAAATGTAACTCAAGTGTGGTGGACCTTTCTTCTTTTCAATCAACTCTCTTGTTAATTTGATATTCTTTGTTCTTTTTCCTGCGTGAAGTTTTTGGACGTAATTTAACACATTTTGATCGACTTTTGTTTGATTTGTTTTCTTGCGGAAACTATTTGGCGTTTCTTGTTGTGCAGAGCTGGTCTCTGTCCACCTTTGTCTTCTCATTTGTGAAATTATTCTTCTTTTGAGTTTTTGTGGTGCGTCTACAGGTACTCCAATATCGTGTAGTGACTGTTCATTTCGCGTTTTGGTATCGTAGGTCTGCTTTTTGTTAAAATGAGGTTCATGTGGTGTATGTGTCGGTGGTTTGATAGTTGGTGGATTCCTAGTGATAGTACGAATTATATTGGCGTGCGAGACTAACTTGTGAACAGAGAAAAAGGGCATAGAAAGTCGCAACATGTTAATTGAATACTTGTAAAGTTTGCCCAACCTGCAACTCACACAAACATAAATGGGTCAAGGATCATCTACACCAGCAGTTGAACCTGTAACAGCACCAGCAGTCGCAGAAGTGGTCGTGCCAAAAGAAATTGACCTTAGATTACCAGGCTATTTCCCAACATACAAACAAGAATGCACAGTGCAGGCTAAAGAGTTTTTTGAATGCTTCTCACAGGTACCGTTGTATTAAACAGTCGTAACATTTAGAATTCTGTGAAGAAAGAAAAGGGAGATCTAAATGCAGGTGTGGAAGGTCTCAAAATGTGCCATGATCTTTTAGAAAAATACAAACAATGTATGGAAAAGTAACTAAAGTCATTCGTGTATCAGATTTGCATTTCTTTTGGAAGATGTAGCACATGCACCACATTGTGACGCTAGCTGTGTTCGGTTTTCTGCTCCAGAACAAGAAGTGAGCCTCAACAAAAATAGACAACCAAACAATTTGAAAAGAACCATGAAAAGGATACTCGTACACGTACTGCTTATAACCATTGTGGCGTTTGTTTATTGCGAGTTGCATGCCGCAGATGATACTCCATTTAAAACAGCAGCGAAAAAAGTATTAGAAACAGTAAAAGAGTACAGCGACAAGATCGAACAAAAAGCAGAAGAAATACGTCTACTCGCGTTAGAAAAAACCAAATGGTTATTTAATCCACAAAACGAAACCTTGGAAGGTTGGATCGATGTTCTTGGTCCTCGTGTACTTATTCGTTCTAATTTGGATATTCCAAACCTTGACGATTTTGTTCTTATAGAAGGCGTACTAGAACATGGCGCAGTAGTTCCACTACATAGTCATAAAGATCGTGAACTATTCCAAATTCATTCTGGCGAGTTGGAAATATACATCAAAGACAAATGGATTACTGTTCGTGCAGGAGAGTTGATAGATGTTACAGATGGTGTACTTCATGGCTGGAGAAACAGATCTGGTCATACAACAAAATTAATGTTTATTACTACCGTGAGAATTGGGAAATTCTTCAAGGAGATCGGAAGACCTATGAGTCAATCTACTGTACAAATGACAGCTGAAGACATGAAGAGTTTGTTTGAAGCAGCGACACGTTACGGATACCATTTAGCTACTCCTGAGGAGAACGCGCAAGCAGGTTTAAATTTACCACCATTGGCATGAAGATGTATGTAAATGTGTTTAATAATTGGACGCATTGGATCTTCTTTGACAATCAAACTCATCTGAGCTCACAAAGTTACAATTTTTCACTCAACACGAAACTACACACGATGATGCCGCTAGGATGAACAAAGGTGGCTTACCTGCAGCTAAGAACATAGAAAACTAATTGTAACGCCACGGACTTTCATAATACCGACGTCGCAACAATTACCGTCCGACGCGCAGTTTTAAGGATTCAATCACAAATACAAAAAAGTCCGAAACAATGGTTCAACTATCAAACAAACGTGTACTACTCGTTAAAAGACCTTCTGGTTCACCAGCTCTAGAGCACTTTAAAACCGAAACACAAATAATCGACACCGCTACACTCCAAGATGGTGAGATTATTGCCAAGACAAACTACACTTCTTTGGAGCCTTATCAATACATGATCATGGGTCGTCCAGAAACTCCTGATGTCGTGAAAGAGCGTCCGTTTTTGAACAGACCTATTTCATTAGGTGATGTGTTTGGTGGAATGAGTGTAGGAGTGATCGTCGCTTCAAAACATGAAAAATATCAAATCGGAGATATAGTTCAAGGGCATTGGGGATGGCAAGAGTATGCAAGGTTCTCACCAGACGACAATTCAAACTTTAATTTCGAAAAAGTCGGAAACGAATATTTTGGAAAAGATGGCGTTCCATTGTCACTTTCTATTGGCATTTTCCGAGTTTCAGGACCTCACGCAGTATATGGATTCGACTATTTACAATTGAAAAAGGGACAAACAATCGCAATTAGCGCAGCAGGAGGAAATATTGGAATCATCGTTGGTCAATACGCCAAATTGAAAGGCATTCGAGTAGTTGGAATCGCAGGAGGTGCAGAAAAGTGTGAGAAGCTCAAACAAGATCTTGGATATGACTCCGTTGTTGATTATCGTCAAGCAGGTGATGATGTACAAAAACTCACCGAATTGATCCGACAAACAGCTCCAGAAGGTATTGATGGATACTTTGATAACGTTGGAGGGATCGTCACAGAAGCAGTGAACGCAAATTTGAAAGAGAACTCTTGCGTCTACATGTGCGGAAACATTTCGCAGTATACTGCTGGTAAGAGTGTTGAGATTGGTGCAAAGAGTGAAGAATTATACAACAAAAAGAATATCACTGCGAGTACTTGTTTCATTGAAAAGTATTTATCAAACGAAGCGAACGCGAAGAGCGAGTTGTTCGATTTGATCAAGCAGAACAAGTTTAAAGCAGTAGAGTGGATTAGAGAAGGTATCGAGAATGCACCACAAGCGTTTATCGATATGTATCAAGGAAAGAATTATGGAAAAGCGATCGTCAAAGTTGCAGATGAAGAGTTTGAATAAACAACTGGTTATTTGTAAGAAGTCAACTCGTAAGATCAAAAAAAGACGCAAATCATGAGTGCTGAAGGGGATCAAATGCAAGAAGATGAGGTGCAAGCCATAGACGAAGAACCAACTGTAGATGCGTTTCCATCTGGAGACATTCCAGAAACTGATATGCTGGTTCCACTAGCAGGTACGAGAGTTTGCCAAGTTCTAACCATAGCGTTTCACCACAACGTAACAGAACTATACGAACGAACAGTACTCGAGATAAAGTAAGATTCAGATGCGATGAAATGTAACATTGTCAGAGACATTCAAGCAGAGTTTGATAGAGTAGTCGTATTAATTAAAGAAGAAGAGAACGCTTGCGTCGAGCATCGTCGAGAGCTTGGAAAAGAAGTAGTAGCGATCAACAATAGGATCCAAGGGTTTCTAGGAAAGCTCCCACAACAAGTGTTTGCAAACGAGTCAGAACAGTAGACACAGTTCTTAGTCAAACGCTAATTTACTTTGGAAAATAAACTTGTAAGCTGCACTCAACCTAGAAAGACGCAAAAAGTTGTGGCACCTATTCTTTGTGACACGCGTTGCTTGGAGCTCAGTGCTACTTAGGTTTCAAACCATTCGCGATTCGTGTCCTAAGTAGAGGTCTACTCGATTTATACAAATTATTCCATTAATACAATCTTGACAAGTAGGGCAAACAAAACAGAGAATCAACCATCAGCTCTTCTCCGTTCATATCATCATGGTTTATTTTTACACACGTGGGATAGCCGTTCTCAGTGCAATACCGGTCGTTTTTCAGGTATTAATAGT
>JAESGV010000652.1_pt1 | contig 14973 bp, 15 predicted proteins | sample 9269781 | NCBI WGS metagenome assembly JAESGV01 (sample SAMN15741586, study PRJNA653496) | algae metagenome | isolation source: Tildeniella torsiva UHER 1998/13D and co-occurring heterotrophs from... | place: Slovakia: Slovak Paradise National Park, Hrabusice, Kosice Region | collected 2000-01-01 | reverse complement strand
CATGTGTTGTTGGCGAGGGTGGCAATGTTACGAATGCTTTGAACACGCGAATAGGACCACTGCTCGGCTGGCATACAACACCAGTTTCTATTACATTATTTTATATTTTGGGACTTGTATTCGCTGCAATGTTAACCAAGATGGCAATATCAGTTGTTGCTCAAAAGGGATTCGACCTGAAAAAACTAATACCAGAGTCTGGTCTATTGATTATCGTTGGACTTGTTATCGGTGGAATAGTTCGTGGTATCGGCACTACCGAAGATCAAGTTTCACTGGTTTTCGATAGCGAGTTGTATTTTTACTTTTTGTTACCAATCATCTTCTTTGAAGTATGTTAATTAATCGTGACATAACTTTGTAGGCTGCATATACAGTGAATCTGAAATTCTTTTATCACAATATCATACCTATCGTCATGTTCGCATTCTTTTTGACGTTTCTTGGATGTTTAGGAACTGGATTCTCGCTGTGGGGATTCTCATTTTCGAAAACATTCACATTGAATTACTCATTACCGCTCATACTCATATTTTGTGCTGCGATCAGCGCTAACGAGTCCATATCGATCATTCAGATTTTCAAAGATTTACATGTAAATTTAAAGTTGTACACTTTGATACAAGGAGAGTCGATGTTAAACGATCCAGTATCTACTGTCATGTTTACAGTACTAATATCGTTGCTAGACGCATCAGTAAGTGTTGTTTATTGGTACTAATGCATTCAATAGGAATTTAATGGAACCTTCGTTGGTCTAGCAATTGGCAAGTTTTTCATTGTATTGTTTGGTGGAGTTCTAGTCGGAGCAGTTATTGGATATCTTGGATCGTTCATAACCAGGTTCTCCAATTTGACTCCATCGATTGAGCCATTGTTCGTAGTATTTGTGGGCTTCACGTCGTTTGCAGTATCTGATTCCCTGTACTTTAGTGGATTCATATCTATCTTCTTTTGTGGAGTGATTCTGAATGAGTACACTGGATACAATATTAGTAGACATAGTTCTCATACTACACGACATACATTACTAGCCATAGCTCAGACTACTGAAAGTATTCTATTTGTAGAGTTGGGTATCGCACTAATTGTGCATGAACACTACTTTGATTGGGGATTGATACTAGCTACAGTTCTGTTTCTATTGCTGTGGCGTGTTATACTCACGTTCGTACTCATGTTCTTCTACAACTACGTTGCATTGTACAGAAGAAAAGAGAATAGAATTCCTTTTAGAGATCAAGTCATCATTAGTTTGAGTGGAATTCGTGGCGCTATATCGTTTGTGTTGACGCTGTTAATCTATCCAGAAACCGAGAAGCATTCATTATCCGAAGAAGATTCACGCAGAAGAGCATCACTTATTACTGCTACGCTCATGATTATTCTATTCACCACATTTATACAAAGTACAGCGCTACGACCGTTAGTATGGCTACTCCGTATCAGAAGAGAGAAGGATGAACTCAAGACAGTACATAACGTCGATGCGCTTCCTAACGATATTCGTCTATCTGATATTCACATATTCCCAGTGAGTGTTATACAACAAGCTATACAAGAGCTGGATAGTTCACAAGAAGATACGTTGACTGCTGTTCGACCTATAATGAAGCACGTTAGAATAATCATCAAACAACTACGAGCATTGAACAGCCGATTCCAACTAGCGTTATCGCCAAAAGTCGTCGACCCAAGGCATATGAAGAAGCGATTCTTAGCCTCTGAAGAGGTGAGACTGAAATGGAAAACGTATCTAACTCTGTGCAATTTTACAGATGATTCGATCATGTCGACACCGATCATAGAAGCTGTTAATATGATAAACGGACAGACAGCAGAGAAAAAGCCGGCTGTGCTAGACACTATTCGACGATCGTTAGACCAAGTAGCAACTAAGAAGTCAGTGGAGATCAAACCAAATCCATCGAATCCAGTAATCGACATCCTATTACATTGTAATGTGATCGAACCAACACCTCTAATTGTACCAAAACGTGTTTGGTGGAAGTTAAAGAAGCGGAAACAAGAAGAAGAGAATACAACAGTTCCTCCGCCAACGATTAGACTCACAACTTGGGCTAATGACAAGGAATATGTATACTATTTGATTCGAGTACTACACGAGGAAATGTACATGCACTGGCGTAACAGAATGCTCAAAAAGATATCTGGGCTTCCCGATACACAACAAGATTGTATTTTACTACTCCAAATATTGGAGGAAGAAGTAGCAAAGAATGAAAAGAGAAAAATAGAATATTTGTCCAAGATGGAAAAACAAAGTTCTGCTGTACAGATACTAGGAGAATTTGGAATAGCTAACATTGTCGAAACAATGCACGCGTTTGTAGAGAAACCATATGCGACTCATCCATCACGCATATTGTCACTATGGGATCGTGTTAGTCATCCATTGAAACAACACGTTTTCAATTTCATGGTTAGATCACTCAACACGGAGGAAATCAAAGTCGTTCGCGCATTGGCAGTGTTGCAGAAACCTGATTACGCAGTAGCAACAGAAAGAAAACAATTTATTACTCGTGAGCAACGGATACGATTTCACATGTTTTGGGAAAAGATGAGACGATGGTCATTGGCTGTCCTCATGCACTCACATACACTTCCACGTGTCAATTTGATGCGAATCATTGGCTCAGAAATAGATACCAATAAGAGGTATGATGAGCTGTTAGGAATGTCGTATCCTGGATTTGGTGTTAACCAGGAAGAAGAGATGGTGGAAATTGAAGACGGTGGCGATATTGCAATGAATGAATTGATAGAAGAAATGGAGGATCAAGAAGATTAAATTATTCACTTATTATTACTACACATTCCAAACCATCTGAATCAGAATCTTCAAATATAATTTTCTTTTTCTTTGGTGCCACATGTTCAACATTCTTTGCTCGCTTTCGAGGACCTTCAACAAAGTCAATACCTTTGTTTGTCCTAAAACAGTTTCTATAATGGGTAGCGCATTGTTTTCCCGTTCTACCTGGTATTCCTAACGAAAATAGTCCCCATTTCGGTGTATTCATATCAAACTCGTTCATTCGCGCCACAAACGTTTCTTTCTCTTCTTTTGACCATGCACCTAATTTTCGTGTTTCATTACCTGGTAAAAAGTAATAATAATACGCATTGGGATCACTCTTTTCCTTCGTAGAAGCCTTCTTCTTTCTTTCGTACAAGTTGTCTTCAGTTTTCTGTGTCTTCTTTTTATCATATTTTGGAGCGTTTGTGGGTTGATCAGTGTCTGCATCATAACTCACAGACAGCGGCGTCTTTTTCTGTCTAGCTTTGCTTGTTTCTACGACTCCACCTGTTGCTTCTGCTACTCTCCTACGAATGTTTTTCAAAAACGAGTGCGTTTCTAACATATCCATTAACTCGTCTACAGCTTGATAATCTTGTAGTCCTTCTTTCATTTCATCGACTGATATGTAGGGAAGTTCTGAACGAATTTTAGCGTAAGCGGAGATATTGACGGAATCCAGTGACGCTTCATGCTCAAATGTTGAGGTGACGTATGCTTCTGTTTGTAGCAATGTTTTGACGCTATTCCAACGACTCTTAAGCTTTGTAACTAATGTATCACATTCAACTGGGTCTTTGTTTCCGATTTCAATCGTTACAGAAGCAATAGATGGAGTATCCTCATCTACATCATGCCCAGGTGCTGTATCCTTTTTGAATGCATCATCCTCTTTTTCCAATCGTAGCTTCTTTTGTGGTCTTTCGGATTTGCTAGTTGCTTTTCGTTTTCCATTAGCGTTTGAGTCTACTGGTAAGTTGGCTATTATCTTTCTAATAGAGTGGTTGCTCAGTCCAAATTGCTTTGCGCCTGAAATACTAAACGTCGCTCGTTTGCTGTTTGTTTTGGCACCAATTGCTCTCAAAATTTGTGTCCAACATTTGCTAGGACTATCCCCAAAATAAGCTTCATCTGGATCATCATCTGCGGTCACTTTGAATAGTGGTTTTCCATTATTATCTTCTATTTCACTTGAAATTAGCCTTTTAAATCAAAATACTTCGTGTATTGCGTTTTGCATGTTGGGTCAATACAAGATAGGTAGGTTACTTTTGACTTGTATCCGACAGTGTAAACATATGGTTGTTTTATAAATGTTTGCCTTGTGTCGCGTTTTCCAAAATCAAGTACTGTAACCTGCCCAAATGTAGCGGTAGTTGCAGGTGTAAACTTTTCCTCTTCACGCTGTGTTGCTTGTTTCATTAAGTTGACCAGGCAGCATCTAGAAAACAACCTCGCAAGCGTTGCAACGATACATATAATGAATTTATTTTTTGTACAGCGTCTCAAACATAACTTTCTCTACCACATACCAAAGATTACTACGACATCTGGTGATTGATCTGCCAAGTCTTATGATTCATTGCATTGTTCAAGGATTGTTAGTGGATAGTTTCGCGTCACTGTTTGGTCGTCCTTGGCGTTGATTGTGCGTACGTACCTTCACAAAGTCAAGAGTGATACCCCTGTATCGTTAGCAAAAAGGGAGATCTTAGCGAATCAGTGCTTTTGGAATGATCATCCACCGTTGCGTGCGCATTAAGGCAACATGATCAGACCCATCACTTTCTCGTCCTTTGGTACGTCCCACTCGACTTGACTTCGTTCCGGAGTGACTCGAACCCATGTTCTGTTGAGCAGTGCGCTTCATTACTTCCAACCTTCACCACCTTCGCACTCTCACTAACCCTGCAAACAACTCGCCCAGACCTTACTCAAATACTCTTTTCCAATGCTGGCACACCAACTTCTGACTTCAGACCACCGTACGTAACTGCTATTATGCGTAAACCTCGGCTTTCGTCGCTGTGCAGCACTACAACGTACCGACAGACGACACCGTTCATGTGGCGTGATGTTGGTGTTGGGTCAAAAGAATATATAACACTGCTTCGTATAGTAGAATTGGTTTAAGATGATGCATTGTTACTTGTGAATTGTCGGTGGGTTGTGTCATTGTTTGACCTGTCGTTCTTGGTTGAAACGGTTGATTTGACTGTATTACAAACCACAACATCAGTGCAACAACGCCAGGTATGATGGTTTGGTAGTTAAAATAAACTGTAACGTCGCATTGTACCGCGCTTTCCTGTTAACCTGCGATGATCCAGAGTTATGAAGAACTGGTTGCCAGAGTGCATAACAGAAGTGACTTGGAGCAAGAGACGCATCTAGTGTTATTTTCGCACCAATTTGATACAGCTATTTGGACCTTATTCACCACCAATTACTTGACACGATTATACAACCTGTCGTACCTCGATTTAGCAGGGTAATCAATTTTAATGCTTGTAACATTCAGGTGTGGACTCGATGATAGACGCATAGATGAGATATTTAGTGTTTTGAAGACAAACGATATTTTTGTGGAAGAGTTACACTTAGGCGGGAACTATATCAGTGACTATGGGGCTGATTCTATTGCAAACTATCTTAAATATAACAAAGTATGCGTTCCATGATTATTCTAACAATAATAAGCGACTAGTAGCGTTGAATCTACGGTACAATAATATTGGAAACCAAGGACTTGCTCAATTGGCAAAATCGGTGTCCATACACGAAGCAATAGAAATATTAGACCTGTCAGTAAACTATTTTGACGATACAGGTGTTCAGGCGCTGTGCTATTCCTTGATGATGAATCACACGCTAATCGAACTCAATCTAAGTGGGAATGGCCTAAAAGTAATTCATGATAAGTGTGACTAACAATGTAGGACTGTATGTTTGCAATTGTAGAGTGCGTGCTACACCATCAACAGTTAGAAGACTTGGATTTGAGTAACAACAAATTCGGAACAGAAATAGAACTATTTTGTACTGCGATGAGCAAAATATGTCTGGTATGCGCTTTTCATTCGTTTTAACAATCATAGCTTAGTTTGAATCTTAGTCATAATGAAATACAAGATCCGGAATGTGTTAATTTTCTTGGTACACTCGGTACAAACACGTCACTCATTCGATTAAACTTGTCACAAAACAAGATCGGAGATGATTCTGGGTTTGCATTGGCAAAAGCGGTTGGAACGAACAAATCACTCGCAATACTGATTTTAGCGGATAACCAACTATCAGTACGATCATGTCGATCATTGATTCATGCAATTCACGATCACCCAACGTTACACCATCTCAACATGATGAGAAACGCACTCTCCGTTGAAGATTGTATACTATTACGAGATGTAGTATCTTGGCAGAGTAAGAGTCCTGGTTCTACTCATCACATCGTTTACTCTACTTTTGATGCAACAAATACAGAAAATGATGAGAAAATGTTTCGAATTCCCTCTCCAGAACACTTTGTATTTGACGAAGAGATTCAAGCCATTCTAGATGTTGCTTACAAATTCCGAGCAGAAGTAAATCAAGTAGTACAACAAAGACACCTTCCACCAAAGAAACAAGATGTCAACTCATCACTAACGTCAACTGTAGAACAACGTATTGACGCTATTGTGAAAAAGAAGGAAACAAAACCGTACGCACAGGAACTTTCCTATTATGAGACACAAGAGCCAATTGAACTTGGATTATTTGAAGTATCGAGTATTGAACCAGTACCTGATCCAGAGTATGACAATTCTGCATTCTTTACAGAAACTCCAGGAACTCCATTTGACGATGCAAAATCGGAAGATGAAATATTTGTTCAAATTCCTGATATACAGCATATGACACCTATTGAAAAGTATGACGATAACTGTGTATTCGAAACACATCTTGAATACCAAGATACACAACCATCACCACCCGATTCACCCGTAAAATCACCAACTAGAGAATTAGAGAAAGAAGAAATTGTTGATCAACGAGAGAAGATACCACTAGTAGAACACTTGGAAGAAGATATAAATGATATTGTGCAAAAGTATTACTCAAACGCAGCCAAGTTATCAATCATAGGCAGAAAAACACTAAAACGAATTGAAGACGATGAAGAAACAAAATCACTTAGAGGGCTATTACAAACTCTAGAAAACAAGAGTATGCATTCCAGAACAAGTTCACAGCAATCTACTACATCTGATACAGTAACTGCTGTTTCGAAACAACCAAGTGTAGTAGAACAAGATGTCCAAACTGAAACAAAATCAAATGAGAAAGCTCAAACGTTGTCGATTACTGTACCAAAAAGTCCATTAGATGAGTCATTCACTTCAGATACAGAAACAGCAACACCAAAATCACTAGGATCACGTTCAAGTTCACAACGATTACTCATCAGTACTGATAGTCCAACTACAAAACAAGCACGTATGTCATGATAATGATTTATTAACAACTAGTGTCTGATTATGTTAAAAAGGGGAAAGTTAAACTCAAATCAAGAATGACGTATCCATCTGTTCCATTAACACCATCGAACAGGTCAAAAGGATTAAAAATATGGATGGAAATCGATAATGAAGGGATGATATCATTTACTACGCGATCGAGATTTTCAAAATCTAAACCTATTGCAATCATGATGAACTTGCAAGATCCAGAACTTGAAATTGAAAAAGCAGATACTGATGACAAAACCATAATATTTAGAAATTCAAATACAAAAGAAGAAATTGCTCGTGTAACGTCCAAGAGGAGAACATCCGTACTGTATTCTATAGATTTTGTCAGAAAATTGGTCGTTGTATAAATTTATAGTTTTGAAGTTAAATGATTGTCCTGTATGCTCACTGCCATTGAAAATTTCGTTCTTGGAATGTTTTCTTGCTTTTGTCTTACGTTGAGTGAGAAAGAACCACGTTTTGGATCTTGTAGTAGTTCTGTTGCCATTCTCCCAATCAATGGTGCAAATTTAAACGCGTGACCGTTACATGCGCCACAAACAACAATGCTGTCGTCTCTTGGATGTACATCGATTATAAAATCATCGTGTTTGGAAGTAGTATACAAACATGTTTCAAATGTAAAAGGCGCGACAAAATCTCGTTTGTTGAAATCCATTCCAACGTAATTTTGTGCCAAATATTGTTTCATAATTTTGATTTTTCTATCAGGCATCTTTTTTTTAGCGCACAGGTATCTTCTAAACGATCATCATTCTGTAACGAGTAGTGAATTCCAGCCTTGAACGCTCCCTTTTGTTCAAATATTGGAAATCCTATTTGTTACTATTTGTACTATTTCTTACCAAAGTATGCCAAATCTTGTTCATTTGAGAATTGTTGTACATGAACTGTATCTTCAGGATGTAAAAAGTCAAAATATCTTCCCCAATGAATCCACAGTGGTAGCTTTCCAATTTGATACGCTTCTTGTACTTGTTCAGGTACGTGCCAAAAACCATACGACGTTTGAATAACTACAATATTAGTTTTTGTGTTTTGGATTTACTGTTAAGATTTAATGATACTTTGTTGGGTACTGATTCTCTTAAGAATTTACTGGTCCATGATCCTAAACATAGTACAATCTTTTTCGTGTAAACTTGGTACGAATGACCATCTGTGGGTTGTATTGTGATTAAATGTTTGTATTCGTTCGAGTTGCTGACGATTTGTATGACTTTCTGGTGTTCTCGGATAGTGATGTTCTTATTTTGTAGCGCTAAAACTTGTAACGTGTTCACACATTCTGATGCATTTAAAATACCTGCATCTCGTTGGTATAGTCCGATATAATCGTTTTGAAACGTTGGTTTGTTGAATGCAGGGAATCTTTCTTTGATTTGACGTGCATTTAGTATCTCGTGTTCCAGTTTGTTCTTTTTTGCGACATTGATAACTGTTTGCATCATGTGGTGGTTTTCGGAACCGAAATCTAGTCCACCAGTTTGTGTGTATAATTTTGTACTGAAAATCAGTAAGACGAAAGTGAATAAAAGTACTTGGAAGCTTTTTCAATGTTTTGCCACTGTTCCAGTGATTCTATTCCCATGCGACTATATATTTCGTCTTCGTAACTAAACCTTATAATTCTAGAGTTGCCGTGCGATGAGCCATTTGCGTGTATTCTTGGGGTAATGTTGTATTGTTCTAAACACAGCACTGTTAGGGTGTTTTGTTGTAAAGACAATTGATAGGCTGTTGCGCTTCCAAATACTCCCATGCCGACTATAACTACGTCATACTTCTCTGTGGGGTTGGGCATGTCTCGCTTTCCAAAACGTTACAATCCCAGTTGACTACCATCTCAAACAGATGCAATAGAAGACACCACCACACGTTTTACTGATGAAACCTCACCTTACTGTCAGTAACAGCCGTTACGCGAGCACCGCTTATCGATGATGGCAAACCTCTGTCGCTTTATGCACTTCAAAATCCTAGTTTACCATTACGTTACACTCTTCCCATAATTCTGCAGAATTAACAATTTATTTTATACACATGAAAAATCCAACGAAAGGATATTATCACCCCCTACAAACATGATTAACATCGATAGATTTTCAGACGTCGACTTCATTGTCGCACCAAGCAACACTGACGCATTGAGCGTCCCCAAGCAAGAAACTGAGCTTCAATTACTGGACAAGGTCATCAAAGGCGCAATTATCACTGGCTGTGCTGCATCATGTGCATATGCCTGCTACTTCTACCTTCCAGTCATCGCATTCCAGACTGGATATCATGGTAGTCTACTCGTATCTAGCTACTTGGCTCCTAAAGCTTCAACACTCACATACTATATGATCATACTTCCTAAAGCAGTACACATTGGAGCGTATTGCTATTCATCACCACTAGTTGCGTCCGCTGTCCAAACTGTATCAACAGTATCTGGTGCAGCAATTGGCACCTCAGTTGTACAATTGTACGAATTGATCAAGAAAGTGGTACATAAACCAAGTATCATCAAGCAGAGGATTGAAAAGATATGTCGAGCTGTGCAAAGACTCCTGAAGAAACTATACTGGAGCAGTGTGTGAAACACTGAACAACAAGATTAATGTAAATAGTAAAATAACCTTTTGATCTAGCACGAAGCAGAGCAATTCTTACAGTTTGATCAAGTATATGTTTATTCAGTAGTAATGCAAATTAGATCAGTGAAATGTTGGATACGCCGTACAAGCATCTTTGGTATAGCAACAAAAAAGAAATAGTTTCCTGATGACGTAACTGCTATCTTTTCAACACCTTCCATTTTCTTAATTTTGTGTACCATTCCTGTTTGTCCCTCCACAGGTATAACACTATAATCTTTTCCCCACGTAAACCACTCGCCTGACATTAATATTTATGATAAATTGTACCATTTGCCGTTTTGACAATGTTTCTATTGCTTCGTGCATAGCTGTATACTCTATCAACGCTGTAGATACCTTTCACTTTGATTGGCGTAGCTACTGCTGCTCCATTTCGATCAACAGACAAAGCTTCTCCGTATGACAGTCCCCAAGCGTATACCTAATACGTAAACAGCACTATCCTCAACAAACCTCTCCTTTTGTCGACAGTGCAATGGTGTGCCATTGTCCTGCGCTTGCATCAAGTACATCAAAGTCTAATGGCACAATAGTTGGTTGTTCGATATGTGCACGATGCAGCTTGTCAGCTCCACAACGACTGTCTATGCTGTTAGAATTGCTGACTCTCTTGTTACCTAAATTGTATCCCCAAGCAGCCAGTTTGTTTGAATGTAGTACAACAATGTTATGCCAGCCACCAGCTGACACCTTTCGAATATGTTTTTTGTACTCGTTTAGAGCCACCATCTCATAGTAACGTTGTATGTTTGGGTCTGCTTTGGCTGCCTGGTTGTACAAGTTGCTACCTAAGAAATAAAAAGTATTGTCGTAGGATATAAACAAGCTGTGTTCGTGTCCGCACAGCATGTCTTGGATTTTTGAAAGAGGTAACACTTCAAATGGTTTCGATGTAGAAGGTGTCAACACTTTTCCACCATCTAAAAGTAAAATTGATGCATATTAACACCCACCAGTGATAAAATAAAACCTGTCGAAGTAGTATTGAACCTTGACGACTGTGTAATGATTTAACTCGTGTCCAAGATAATTTCTTCGCGAACAAAAAACTTGTCCTGATTCTTACAAGTTAGTAGGTGTGAAAAATACCATTGACTGCGCAAGCGATACCATCCATATATTCTATGCTTTTAATATTCCCTCTTCCCAAACAGTAGTCTGGGATTAGGTAGTGTACTTGTTCGACATTATCTACGTTTGCTTTTGTTGCTGTAAAGATATTTGTGTTATTCGTAAGCACAGAAGTTGGGTCCACGTAATGCACAGTTTGTGACATCTTGTTTTGTAAGTTCAGACTCAAATCTGCACTACTGTTATAATTTGAGTTTTTATTTTGGTCCTCGCCTATTGGACCTTAATTCAATCGGCTCAGCATCAATAATTTGCATTTGTTCATGATTTGAGGTAAATTTACCAATCACCAGTTCTTACATTGCCGCTCGGATTGTGGTTAATAACCATCACTTGATTCGCTGCAATGTTTATAGTGCTGTCGTCCTGTTGTGGTACTCCAAATACTTGCATGTCCATCTCTTTTACTGTCTTGACGTTAGCAAGAGTGTTACTTCGTGGTATCGCTGCTTCCTCTTCATAAATGTCAAACCATGGATATCCATTCTCAGTGTACGATCTAGCATCAACAGGTGTTTCTGGCGGTGGTCTTCCTGTTATTTCTTGGTACATGGCAGAGTTCACAATATGTACAAACAATTTTTGTTCAGAGTTAATGTCCCAAAAGTCTTTTCCTCTATAGTCTTGTTTGATTTTTTGTTTGATTTTCCCAGCTGCTGCCAATCCCATTTCTCTTGCTTGTGAAGGCGCCTGTGTTGGTCCTGCATCAAAATCATCATCATCAGGCAGTGCTACCGTAACTGCTTGTAGTAAATCTTGTTCGTACTGCGCGAGCAGATTTGCATCGATTACTACTTCTGGTGGAGCTAGTGCAGGAGCACAAACAAACTGCAAATCTTTGTGCTCAGAGAGAACTCTTGAAATATGTATGAATGGATGCTCAAAGTTGTAGTTACTCTTTGAAGAAATGTCATAGTATACTAGATTCTTCTTTTTAGCGAATCTGTTTCGCTTTTTCATCACGTGTGCCTTATCAACATCGATCTTGTTTCCACATACAACTATTGGAATTTTTTCACAAACGTTGGTAATACTCTTGTACCACTTGGGTACTTGCTGATATGATTTTTCCGATGAAACATCAAACATGATAATTGCACACTTTGCACCAACGTAATGAGCTTCGTTGATCTCTTGTCCACCACAATCCCAAATCATATAACGAACTGGACCTATGTTTGTGTGGAATAGTACTGGCATTACTTGTACTCCAATTGTTGGTATGTACTTTTTCTCAAACTCTCCAGTGACGTGTCGTTTAACAAATGATGTTTTTCCTACTGATGGTGCACCTACTAGAATCATTTTAAATGTTGGTATGTTATCACTCGGTGCAACTGCACCTAGTGGTAGAGGTGGTGCTAGAAAGTTTGGTGCAGGAAGCGTAAAAGCGTCTTGAGGTGTATGACGTTTCTTTCGCTCCGCTTTTCCATCATAGACCGCTATTTGTATACCTCCAAATGTTTCTTCACCTGTGATTTGTGCTTCTACAGTGTACCCTTTACCGAGAGGCATTGCCACGAATTGTTTGATACAACCATCTTCTGCATTTACACCATCTAACCATTTTTGATCCGGTACGACGACGTATGGTTGTATCTCGCCTTCTAATCCTTCTTTCCATGGTTCTCCACTTAGCGCATTCACTTTCCCAACTCCAATTTTAATTGCCTTTGCGTGCTCTTCCACACCGGTAAAGTTCATCCACATTGCTTCCTTAATTATGAGAATTTGTGTAATTATAACGTACACGTTGATACATTGGAATAAACACTCCACCATGGGCACGCCACTTTGGTGGGCATTTGTCTGCATAATCGTCTACCTTGCAAATAGGAAATGGCCCGAGAGAAGGTGGTAGCGGATAAACTTTATCATCGTCGCTTATGCGAAATGTTCGTTCAAATGTAATATTCACTTTGTTGTTTGAGTCTAGTGGGTCGAAAAACGATACAGAATCTCCAACCACATTTACTGCTAGTTTAGGCATGTTTGTTGAAACTTGCTTAGTGAAAAAATTAAAGTGCACGTCTTCAAAAAACTTCACGAAGACATGGAGCGAGTTTACTCTAGTCAACCCGCTTTTTGAAAGATCTTTCCAAACGATGTCGCTAAGAATATTACCCCGAGTTAGCCAGGTTGCTCGATCGTTCAACATAAGAGGATATAAAGTACTGTATACTGCGCATGTCAGATCGACAGGCGGAAGAGATGGAGCAGCAAAATCTGTACAAAGCGACGGACATATTGACATCAAATTAAGAAAACCAAAGTCAATGGGAGGCAATGGTGAAGGAACAAACCCAGAAGAGCTTTTTGCTGCAGGATATTCGGCATGCTTCCTTGGTGCTATGGGAGTCGCAGCGAAGAATCTGAAGTTAGATCTCCCTAAAGACACCTCAGTTACAGCAGACGTTGATTTGGGAGTTCATGATGATAAGAAACTTGGCATTAGAGTTAAATTGTCGCCAAATCTTCCAGGACTAAGCCAAAAGGATGCAGAAGCAATTGTCCAAGAAGCCCACACAATCTGTCCATACAGTCATGCAACCCGCAACAATGTAGAAGTCACATTCTCAACTACAAATAATTAAATTATTCTTTAATCTTTTGCAAAGCTGGGGTAAGCTTTTGTTCCTCTGCTTCTGTTAGTGGTTTGTCTTTTTCTAACGCTGGGAATGTATTTTCGATAATAACTACTTTCTTCTCGTTATGTACAGCAAATGCTGATGCTATTGTGTTCGTCATTCGGTAACACAATACTGGATCTCCAACTCCATTTGGACCTGCCATGTATAGCCGTTGATTCTCATCGTACAAAATGTGTTCAAAGCAGAATTCACTGCACATCATTCTCTTAGCATGACAAGAAGGATGACTACATAGTGCATCGCCTGTAACATCATCGAATTTTTCCTCCTTGCTGCATTGGTAGACTTGTCTATTTTCTTGTGGGAACGAAGCAACTCCTTCTAGTAAATGTTGCAATGTTAACTGTTCAGGGTCAACATCTTCATCTCTATGGTCTGCCATCTTCATTCTTAATTTAATCGAAGCGTGTTGATTTTCTATTCCTTTTGATGCCAGTATATTGTTAGTTGCTTGTTGTCTTTGTTTGATAAATTGTTGATATTTTGCTTGTAGAGTTTGTTTTAGTCGCGAATGCTGCGCTTGGTAAATCTTTAACATGCGTTCGATTCGCGCTCTTCTTGACAATAAGAATTCTTCCGTTGATTGTGGTGCAAGTTCTGCACTATTAGTCAAATCGAAAATCGCATCGTCTTCTTCATAGAATTGTTCGTCATCGGTTCCAGCATCTGATTCTGTATCGCTATCGCCTTTGGACAAGATCGCTGTTTGACCATTTGGTGCTGTGACCGCTGTTGCGTTGGTTATCTTTTTTGTCTTGCGTTTTTTCTTAGGTCTTGGTTTTGTCTACGTTGTTAGTATTCTATTGTCTTAACACATACGCCATCGTTGGGTGTATCGTCGTCTGATTCTGTTTCACTATTGACTTCTTCCTTTTCTTCATCGCTTCCAGTTCCATCCTTTTTTCTCTTTCCTGGTGGTGTTCCCTCCTTTTCATCTTTCTTCTTATCTGATTTCTTCTTTTTGGAATATGGGCCACTTCCCTTTGGTATAATACCAAGCATTTGTTTATGAGCGTTACAGTATCGATTATCGTCAAGTGGGTTAATTATTTTAACAGGATTCGCGCATTGTTTGTTCGTTTGCTTGGCTAAGTAGTCGCATTGTTTGAATGGAGCCTTTGGATCTTGTAGAATATGCTTCACACAAAAATCATAGCTGCGCATTGGGCGTTGAGTACAAACGGCGCCTCCGTATGAACAATAAC
>JAESGV010000651.1_pt1 | contig 14996 bp, 17 predicted proteins | sample 9269781 | NCBI WGS metagenome assembly JAESGV01 (sample SAMN15741586, study PRJNA653496) | algae metagenome | isolation source: Tildeniella torsiva UHER 1998/13D and co-occurring heterotrophs from... | place: Slovakia: Slovak Paradise National Park, Hrabusice, Kosice Region | collected 2000-01-01 | reverse complement strand
CAAGACAAGCCAAAACCAAGCAAAACGTTCCGCGTGCGTATCAAAACCAAAACCAAGACAAGATGTCAACGTCTTAAGAATTCTTAAGAAAAGTTGGCTTATTTCGAACCCTAACCACCAGTGTAATCATGAGCAAACAAAAACACGCCAAGGATGTTCCAGGAAGTACATGAAACATCTGAATAGCAAAAGATCCGTCCAGCCGGAATCGAACCAGCGGCCTCAAGATTACACTAATGTCCTTACTACAGTCTCGCACTCTACCAACTGAGTTATGGACGGGATTGTTTACGGATTGTGTGCTCATGTAGTGCGAAAAAATGTTGGTTGTAAAAATTCACCTAACTCTTATATACTTATCGTGATTAATGGTGAATGTATGCTGTATCATAACTGTGATATTAACATTGTGTTCTTCAGTTTCCTTGTTGTGTTCCGATCCCTACTTAACATGATATGATGACATAAAAACTATCATTTAATTTAAACAACTGAAGTTGATGGGACGCTGGCAATACCGCATGCATTCTTGCCTCTAATGATTCTGAAATAACCACGTTCACCCCAGCCAGTTGACCAAGAGTTCTTTACCAACCAGTATGGAGTACCATTGGAAGTACCGAAACCAACAATCAAAACACCGTGGTCCAACGCGTCTGGGTCGCATGAACCAACAGATTTGATGATACCTGAACCGTAGAATTGCAACAACTCGGCGTTGATGGCAACTGCTACTGGTCCAACTTCGGCAACGGCGGCGGTCAATTGATCTTCATCAGTTGGCAAGTATTTCCATGAAGAGATCTTGGCACCGATAGTTGAGTTCTTGAAGCGGCATTTGTTGTCATAGGCTTCATACTTGTATGAAGCTTCAGTGTCAATACCACCATTCTTGATAATGTATTGGTACGCTGACATCATAAGCCCACCATTGCAACCTGCGTCGCATGATTCTTCACCCTTCCATGTGATGCATTCTTTATCACAGTCAACGAGTTGTTGTTCGGACAAGGAGACCAATTGTTTGGTGGCCTTGAAGTGAACACCTTCAACGTTACCGGTAGTGGAGAAAGCCCAGCTTAACATGTTAGTTAAAAAATATAATAAACATACCATGAACCGCATGAACCTTGATTCTTGACTGGTGTTACAGCTCCGAGCTTAACCCAATCGATTTCGGATGGGGCATTCTTTGGGTTGTAGTATTCGGCTGGGGTAGCCTTAACTTCAGCTCTCATTTGGGCGGCAGTCTTCTTTGGCATCAAGTAGCGTGCGCGGAACTCTTCTGGAGTCAAGTCGGCAAACTTGTTGATGGTCATGATGTCGTCCTTGTACAATTGGTTGTACAACTCAATGCGTAGAACGTTATCCTTGAAGATTTGGAAACGCTTTCCAAACTCTTCAGCACCATAGGTTGTCTTTTCGTATTTGTGTGCGAATTTAACAAATTGTGCCTTGATTTGTTCGTCAGTTGGGAGGGTATAGGCTGCTGCGATGGCTAAGATCGCCATGAGTACGACCATGATTCCGCGCATGCTTGCTTTTTTTCAAAACTAATAACGCGTATTGGATGCTGTCAATGCTGTCAAACTGGTCAACCAATAACAAACGAAAAGCAGTTACAAGGAACTAGCTAAGAAGCACTTTTAAATAACGAGTCAGCACTAAGTATGCGGCTACTCTTCACAACTCTATATATCTCTTCTTTTAACAAATCTGGATCCATTTGTTCTGATGTTAAATCAAACTTGAATTCTTGAGGAGACCAGGTAACATTGGCTTCCCGATGCAATCCCATAAAAAATGGATGTCGCATTGCTTGTAACGCATTTAGTCTTTTCTCTGGATTGAACACCAACAGACCAGAAATAAGGTCGACTAGCAATGGGTTTGTTGATTCTAGTAACATTTTAAATGGGTTCTCAGAGCCTTCGCTTAGTGGCGCTTCTATGCTGATAACATGCTGTACAGCTTGATTTGTACCGAGTACATCTTCCAAATCAGGTTTTCCTAACAAATTTACAATTCTTTCAATTTGATCGAGAACACCTGTTCCTTGAAATAATACTTTTCGTTTCAAGAGTTGTACAATAATACATCCCAAACTCCATAAATCTGAGCTTGTATCAACGTGGTTGTACCCTAATAAGATCTCTGGTGATCGAAAGTACAAGGAACTTTTTGAAATATCATCAAGGGCACAAGTGGAAGATGTTGGTCGCGCACAACTAAATCCTTGTACGCGGACAAGACCGGTTTTGTTTACAGCGATATTTTCTGGAGTTAAATTGCTGAAAATCGTTAGCATGAATATAATACGACATACCCATGAATGATACCTGCGCTATGGAGATAATGTAGCGCGCATAGAGTTTGGTAGGTAAACGATTGTATTCGCTTGTCATCAAACTTGGCGCGAGGAAATGCCAATAAAGAGTACAAATCAGTATCAGGTAATTCTGAAACAATGTACACGTCTTTTAGTGTCTGTAGTGAGGCAGGCGCCGGTGTATCAATCAGTTTGACAATGTTTTCATGTTGAGCGAATCGTAACAACTCTAATTCGCGTAACAGACGTATCTGTAGCTCTAATTGTTCTGATTCGTTTGTTCTCAGTTTGGCTTCTGAGAAAACATTCTTGATTTTTCGAATCAATACTTTTTCTGAACATGAACCTGAGCGAATTGTTCCCGTACTATATTGGTTAGTATTTACAATTGAAAAAACGTACCAATACGCACAGTTAATATTTCGTTCAATAACATGCTGTAACGTATATCGTTTTGTCAAGAAAAAAATTTCATTATCAACGACATGCGGAACGATTGGTTCATCAACATCAGATGACAAGAACGGTCGTTTTTTCGTATTGATACGCATCTCTGGTAATCGTGCAGGGCGTGTGTACGACGTAAGATTGATAAAATGCAGTTAGAAGCCGACTTTCGTTTTCGCGTATTGCTGGCTCTTTTCTAGAATTAGAGAAAAACGATAAATTAATAGGAATTTTACAATAATATTGATTGATTTCTTGCCAATCAATACGCTTGACCTAGGGCTAAGGATAGGAAAATGTCGGTATGGACAGTACACAATGCTTCTCTGAAAAGATTACACTTTGTTGAAAGCTTCATCTTCGCTTGGTTTGCTGTTGTACGAGAACAATGATCCTACTCGAGCAAACCACGATCTTTTCTCAACAGTTACCTCTTTCTTAACTTCAGCATACTTTTGCATCATACTAGATCTCACGGTTGACTCATAGACGGATAGTCTACGTTTGGGAAGTACTGAACTTAGCGGCTCAGGTAAAGAAATGGCTCTTCGTCTGCTGACCATTCCATTATACTTTAAAATCGCTTCATACGTTTCTTGTTTAATATCTTCCAAGGTGTGAAGATCAGTTTCATACTCAAAATTAAAGACTGGAAGATCAGATTGTAGATCTTCTACATCGAACAATGGAGCAAAGTATGGATGCTTCATAGCTTGTTCCGTTCCCCATCTATCATCTGGATCGATTTGAAGCAAGTGCAAAAGCAAATCAGTCGCGACTGGATCTTGGAAAATCGCCAAAAAGTCGACAGGTGGTTTGTAACCAAGATTGACAACGTAGTTGATACCATTTGGCGAACCCTTGATCTTTTCAGGGTTTGGTGAACCTAGTTTCTCTACGATACTAACAATTTGATGCACCGGCGACGAACCCTGAAACAACACTTGTCCATTGATCATTTCTGCAAAGATACACCCCAATGACCACATATCTACCTTGTTAGAGACTGTCTCACAATTCAATATCAACTCTGGAGCTCTATACCACCTAGTTTGTATGTAATTCGTTGACATTTTCGCTTTACGCAAGTCCTGGAAACCTCTAGCTAATCCAAAGTCACAGAGTTTTATATCACAAGCAGAGTTCAACAAAACATTCTATATTGTTACACAAGACAACACAACATACCTCTGGTTTCAAATCTCTATGAATAATACCTGTGCTATGGATATGATGCAAAGCAGTGAGCATTTGATATAACAAGTATCGGACGTGGTCACCACTAAGCAACGCTCCACTTTGCAGAAAGCTACGCAGGTCGATAGGCATAATATCAGTGATAATATACACATCTTTAAACTCTTCATAATTTTCTGGCACTACAATACCTTGCAAGCGAACAACATTAGGACAATCCACCAAGTGAATTAGAATTTTTAACTCGCGTAAAACTCGTAACGCACACATGCGTTCAACCATCGTTGAATCAGCTTCTATTTTGGCTGGAAAAGCGTCACGTATTTTCTTTACGGCAACTCGCTCGTTTGTGAATTGGTCAGTACATGAAACGACACATCCGTTACTTCCACGACCGATTCCACCTGCAATAACGTATCTCTGGGGAATCATGAACATCTCATCATGTATTTGTGTACTGACGAGGTTCATATTCCCTTTCGATTTGTTTTGCTGTAGTTATCTACAGTTGACTGTGGTATAATGCCATACTTGGGTTTAAGGTGTTTAAATTTGACCCACTTCTGGTTGTAGTAATGGTTTACAGATTCTACAGTAAGCAAACGCGTTATCGAGGGCAATCTTGGGTATTGTTTCGTTTCAATAGTTGGTGCGCTTTTGTGATCGATTGTGTAGGTGACGATACGTGTTATATCAGTTATTCGTGTTTGGAAAGCGTTTTTCAAGTAAGGAGTAAAATCACAAGCCCTGTTGGAACGTTTGTCGCTGCCGATGTAGAATTTCGCACTGTTGACACATTTTTGTTTTGTACGACTTTTGGTCATGTTAACGACCATACATCTACATAGTTTGCATCTTTTCTCAGTTGAGCACAGTGGTTGACTCTAGAATACAATTTTGGAGCAAAACGATGACGACAATAGAAGAACCACTATGGCTCACAAAACCCTCTGTTGCTAATGTGCAGCTACTAAACAACGACGTGTTCGATTCTCTCGAACGAATAGAAGCAGCACGTTCTTCTTCATCAGATAATGAAATTTCGCAGAACCTAAATGAAATGAGAAAGCTGCTCGAAAAGACAAAACAAGAAATCGAATCGTTTTCAATTCACTATCACCAAACATTTTTTCAATACATTGATATCTTCTTTTTGAATCCTCCCAAGGATGCTGAAGAGCTGAAGAAGAGAACGACAGAAGGCCATGAAAATGATACAACATGTGAAACATGTGGAAGTAGAGTATGGTTTTTTAATCGTCATACCTGTCGATGCTGCAAAGCTACATTGTGCTCGTGGAACGGATGTGCAGGTTCTCGTCCATTTAATCATATCAACAAACATCCATCATTCGAGAAACACAATTTTGACGTTATTCTATGCGAGGCTTGTGCTTGCAATAGCTACGAATCAGCGTACACTAACATGACTAGATTAGCAAAAATCATCCGACATGTGAACAAGTACTGTAAAGTTGTAGAGGAGCTAGGGACAGCTATTACTAATTCAAGTGGCGTGGAAGAGAAACAAAAAGAGTTGGAATATGCATTGACATTATTCAACTCTGACAAGGAATTTGAGTACTTTGAAGCAGAGTCAGACTTTGGAAATTCACCTACTAAGATTAAATAAATTCTCATGGTAATGCCAGACAATTTTGAAGTAATTTGTAAGTGTTTGACGTGTGACGAGTTTCAAAAAGAATGCAACATCCATAGGTCCTCAGTAGAGCCATAGTTCACTGCCAACGAGTGAATAATTTGTAAGAACATCGTAGTTGAGTCGGAGCTTGTTTGTATCATCAAAGAGCAGCATGTCCTCTTTTACACGCAATGATCTTCAATCTCTCACATACAAAGAAATCAAAGATTTATGCGTGAGATTAGACGGACCTAAATTTTTAAAAAACAAAGATGAGGGAATACTCTGGTTAGAGGGTAAAACAAAACCTGATACGTCATCACCAGCACGTGTAACCACTCCAAACACACCAGTTTCTCCTATTGTGTACATTAACAACACTAATAGACCTCCATCAGTAAAAAAGAAAACTAGTGTAGCGCATATTAGTGTAGAAGATTTAAATCGTGTAAGAAAAGGGTCTCGTACTAGTGAAGAACGCGTTACAGCGACTGTTACTTCGGAAGCTAGTTTATCGCCATGGCAATTGACGACATTTAAATCGACCGTAACAGTACCGAGTATCGTGAACGAAAATGTAACAATTTTGAATCTATTACCACATGAAGACAATCTAAACCATGTAATTGCCAACTCTAGCAGCATTGCCGAAGCTCGAGTTGTATCATTCCAAGGGTATGTTTCACAATTTTCACATTAACCAAATAGTGTTACTCACGCCGGAAAATCAACACTATTACATGATTTGATCGCCAGCGCACCGCTAATCGATACTTTAGAACCCGATACATTCATTCCAAACTCTTGGAAACCTACCGTCGCCAAAGTAAAAGTCAATACACCAACATCTTCCGGAATACGATACTACCCATCAACAGTTCCCATTGATGATAAAATTGTACGAGCAATCTATCTAGATATCGAAGGACACGCTGGTAGTAACGATGTACCAGTTGATGAAGAAGCAGGACAAGGAGAACTTCCATCAAATTATGGTGAAATGCGTAGAGGTGCGGCAAATGAACAATTACCGAGAATGGCGTACGTTACAAGTGATGTCATTGTGCTTGTGGATCGTAATGGATTTTCAACTGATATTTTCCTTAGACGAGTAAAAGAGATTGCTGTAGAGTATGCGTTGAGTGGTGTGATGCAGGCGGAACGACCTTCTTTGATTCTTGTACATAATGCTTCTGCAGATGAAGAGGAATGGGACCCGAAAGCAACTACCGAAGAGTATTTGAAGAATCATGATCCTGGAACGGAGCAGTATAAAGATGGTGTTTTGCGCTCTTTCTACGGCGATGTTTGTTGCGTCGCTGTTCCTCACAAGCGAGTATTCCCAGAACAATACGAAGCACAAATTGATTTGTTACGTAAAATGATTGGTAAGATGCTAAAAAGACAGTCAGAGCATAAGAAACAAACTGGAACGCCCATGAGCGAGTGTTTGTGGGCTATCATGTTTAGTAAATGTATAAAGAAAGTCTCATGCAACAAACCAATTTTTATGACAAGAATACTCGCTGAAACAATTGCTGAAATCAGTGAGGATGACAAGGAGAAAGCAAGACTTTTGTTCATGACGTTAACAGAAGTCACACCCACTGATTCTTCATTTTTGTACGCCAGGAAGCAAGCCATGAGAATGTTTGCCGTGTATCTGATGGTACCTACCGTCCAAGCCATAGAAGACATGGAACAAGCCGATAAAGCAAGTAGAGAGGTAATCATGTCAAAAGGACAAATCGAAGCAAGACAAAAAGATGCCAATGAGCAAGCAGGAATCTTGTTTCACCAACTAGGAGAGTTTGCTCCCTGCAAATCAACATTGTTTCTAAAAATTGCGAACAGTAACGTTCGGTGCTTGAAAATGAGTCATAATCATGGTAATCAACATGAAAACAAAGATACAGAGATGGAATACTCGAACTGGGGTATCATCAACTGGTTCAAGAAAGCAAAACGTTTTGTTTTCAGACAAAAATATCATGCAAATTGGGAAGGAGAGTTTGTTAATCCTGATCTTGCAAACTTGGAACCATGGTATGAGTTTTGGCAAGTATTCAACACGTTGAACACAAAGAAAGATATCACGATTAATGATATTGTAGTTTCCGAGTTACAATTGACAAAAGAAGCACTAGAGTATGTTCGTGATCATGGTGCGTTCGAAGAAATCGATGTACGTGACAAGTGTATTTCTTGTTTTAGAAATGCAGGAGTACGCCGAGCAAGATGTGGACATTTACTCTGCTTACAGTGTTTCTCAGTTGTAAAATCGATGGGAGAAGCGATATCACCACTGAATGGCGAGAAAGTACGAGATTTGTGCTCATTTTGTCAAAATTATTTATAATTAATCGATTTCCCGAATTGCCGTCCACGTTGGTTGTCCTATGTGTTTAACGAGAGCATGTTCCATAATGAAAGAATTATCTACTCCTTTGTTATTTAAAATCGATCCTAAAAGTTCTTCTGTACTAGGTAACACTCTATGACTCCAAAAATCATCCTTGTTTCGCACAAGAATTGACCACCCGTTTGAACCATGCACAGTTATACTGTCTTGTGGGATAATATCTGCATTCATTAAATGCTCAAGTTCCTCGGCTACCATGTCTGCATAAGCGCGATGCGCACCTTGGTAGTTACTTCCAGAAAAGCAAACTCTAAGCTTTATGACTGTGCACTCTGGATGTTCTATTAAATAGTCTGTTATTATCCCAACAAATTGTTTCGGACGAATGACTGCTTTTTTGTAGTTCTCAGAAACAATTTTTGTTCTTCGCAGACCAAAAGTTCCATCATGTGCGTAAACATTTAAACAAGTATGGAACTCTGGTTTTTGGTCTGTTTTTTCTACTTGTTCTTTCAACGAATCACGCATGTAGGAAACAACATCTTCGTCAACAACAGTTTTAGATTTTACATAACGACCACGAATTTCCAATTTGCACACTTGTTTGTAGTTTTTGTTCTTTGTTCCGGTTGAAATACGGTGGCTACTGAGAATAATTTCTTCGTTAAGCGCTTTAAAGTCAGAACAGGTTCCTCTGTTAGTGAGTATCAAGAGTTGCATTTGTTTGCCTTTCAATTTCAAGCTTGCAGGAACTAAGTCGTAGTTGGCTTCGCACAAGCTGCTTGCATTTCTCTACAAATAATAGTGGAGAATCTTTCATCGTTGTAAGTCGAGCTGCACCCTGACCAGGTGTATTTCAAGAGATCTATCTATTTTTATGAGGAGATTTTAGTAAAACAAACCTTCCAACAACGAACGCTACTATCAAAATGCAATCTATTATCATTGCAACTTTACTGGCTATTGTACTCATAGCTGCAGCTGAGCCTGTTTGCTCTACCGATCCAGCTCGATGCGATTTTAATATTCCCTCCATTCACGCAGGTCATGAGCAAATCATGTGCGCTCCAGGAAGAAACATTGGAAATGTATTCACGCTAGACTTTACAGTCAACAACAAGGGAGTTGGATCACCATCTTGGGCAATCGTTTTGTACTTCGCTGGAGGTGCAGCTGAAGAACTACCAAAGACATCACAAGGTGGTCATATTCGCCTTGATGTTCATGTATCTAATCCAAATGTTGAGCGTATCACTCTAAAGAACAAGAACAAAGTCTTTTCCATTTCGGCATCTCAGTTGGTGACACTACTGTGCAAAACATTGGTTACAAGTCATTTAGGTATCTTGGTGCGTTTATTCGTATGGATGGCCACAATAAAGACCACTTCAAGTATATACTAGAGACGGTCGATAGGAAGGTCAACAAACTGTGCGCCAAAGAACTTAACATTCAACAAGCAGTACGCTGCATCAACTCTATAATTGTTCCGTCAATCACCTACGCTGCAGAAAATTTCTCATGGACGGTGACACAACTAAACAAATTGGACAGCGCTATCACTGATGGTTTCAACAGAATTGTCAATTTCAAACGTTGGAACGTAGGAAAGCAATTCTTGTTTGCTCCTACTGGGAACGGTGGATGTGGTATTTTACAACCTACAGCTATTATTCACACTGAAGCTGTCAACGGGCTCTATAAGTCAATTAATGTTGATCGCGACTCCACTGCGTACAAAATATGTCACCAACGTTTACGTGACATACAGGTACATTCCCGTTTGAGTCTATTCCCCACAGAAACTCTTGCATATTGCAAACGCATCAACGGTCTTAATACTAGTTTGTCCTTCGCTCTACACACCATGAAACAATACGAGGTTACAATAAAGGGTCGTAATCATAATAAGACCAAAGTCTACAGTATAATGGAGGCTTCTAAGGGTACCAAGCTCAGAAAATATGCAGACGTTCTTGCCAGGATAGGTATTTACAAAACCAACCAACTGCCAAGACCCAGTAAAGAAGAGCTCCAGAATTTCATCTTAAAGAAGGACATTGGAAGCCACTTTAGTGTTAGCACACTATTTGAGTTTGTTAATAAGGTATTTGAACGCACTAATAGGTGCACACCTATCAACATTCGTCAACAGAGGCCCACTATAACCAACCTAGTTTCACCAGAGTGGAACAAGACAACCATATACACTGACGGTGGATACTGCAAATATCGCAATATCACGTCGTTTGGGATAGTTGTAGAGGAAGCAGGCGTCAGCATTAACAACGCTACACGCTTTAAATGCTCAAGAATACTAGGTAAACAAGATAATTATCGTGCGGAACTCATTGGTATACTAAGAGCCCTCAACCACGTACATAGACATCAAGAAGTGACTATTGTTACTGATTTACTGTCGTCAATAGACGCGATCAATAACTACATCAAGGTATCTAAGGAAAACCAGATGAAATACAACAACAGAGGTGTGTTGGACAAAATTGCATGCAAATACACACGTATCAAGGCAATCAAACTGCTGCATGTATATGGGCATACAGGTGTACCTGGCAACGAAATAGCTGATAAGCTTGCCACGGCCGCACTAAACCATAAGAGCATTGACATTAATGTTGCTATTGGAACCAAGGACCAATACGTTCTTGCCCACCGTAATGACTCAATTTATCGTAACGCAAGAAACTTCATATTGGAAATTATACGCGACACGATCAAAGACAAAACGCAATACAAGTACGATATCCTTAAAGAGTCGTACCATAGTGTTAGTCAGGACTGCGCAACAAGCTTGGACATGCAAATGTTCCTAGCCAAAGCAAAGTCAAACCAATTACCAACAAAATCTAAAATGGAGTATTGGAACAAAGAACCTACCTCGAACAGGTGCCCAAGATGTCACACAGCCAAGGAGGACCAACTTCACCTACTTGTAGAATGCAAGTACAGTGAAGCAAAGAAGAAGGGTCTAGCGTACAAAGTGCTACAACACTGTAACCAAAGATCCAAAAATGCCACGAAGCCATTACGCGTCTGGGGCACTAACTTCTTTATACATAACGGAGTCATTGGCACCAACGAAACTCGAAATCAACACAGAGAATACGTTAACTTATTAGGCCTGTTCACCAAGGAAGAAATAAACGAAGTCGAACGGGCGGGTTATGAAAGACCCAGCTTACTAGCGCGAAAAATAGCTAGAACAGTAGTCAAACACTCCAAAACAATATGGATGGCTAGAAACGTTTATAACTCATGTAAACAATAAACTTTGGGGTATCGCGTTAGCACGACAACAGAGGTTCGAGAGAATCCACGTTGAACTCCTAATTGCAAAAAAAAAAAAAAATTTTCCATTTCGGCATCGGGAACTATCTACTTGAACGCAAATGAGAAAGGTCAACTCATACAAGAAGAGTCTTTCATGAAAATAATAAATGTATAAACAATTTTGTATCAAATTGAAAAAAAGATATTGGAAACGTGTTTGGCTTACAAAATGGAAGAAGTACGCTACATAGTGCATGCGTACAAGACAAAGCCAAAGGTATGCACAGCAATAGAGTGGTGCGCAAACTTTGTGCTTGCAGCACTCACTTTTCTGCTTCTGTATCCTTCACAAGAGAACTTTTTGGCGTTTTTGGATTTCTCAAATTCAAGTAGTGTTGCTTCAAATTTTATTCCAACAGACAATTTAATAATTTCAAACGATTTTAACTTGGATTCTTCACAAAATATTTCATTTCACGCTATTAAAGACATCATTAAATTATTACTGTGGGATAAAGCACAACACTTGGCAAGTTTTGGGGGATGTTTTGCCATAATTACGTTGAGTCGGATGCACCATTATATTTCGTTACGGCCTCTCAGACTGGCATTAGAATCGTATTTCACGTACGTTTTGAAACGAGCAGCACTGTTTATAGTGTATGCGTGTGTTACAGAACTACTGCAGAGATATGTACCAAATAGATCGTTTTCATGGTTAGATATGACAGCCAATGTACTAGGGGTCTTCATCGGATTAGGAGCAGTTTTTGGAATCACCAAACTAGTTGCATCTGCAACCAAAGACAGTCCATATTAGAAGAGAACAGTAACTACAGGCTAGATTACTTATTATGTGCTCCATGTGGACATTCTGACACAAAATGATATTAAAGTCCAAATCATACTCTTGCAATGTTATGATATACAGTTTGTCTTATAGCTTTGTTTAGTGACCCAAGTTTCAAGAACAAAGTTGCATTGGTCAACCAAGCTTTGCATTTGTAAACAAATTTTGTGGGCGACAAGAAGATGACTCTTCGCACACCCAAAAATGACAGCAAGTTTCGGAAGGTACTAGCAGATGCAGACGATTTTCTTGTACGTACACTTATTCGCATAGACTAACATTTTAACAGGTAGTTGTGGAGTTTTTCTTGACAGGGTAACAACACACGGTAAATATTAACAATTCCAGTTCCAAAGTTTGTCAAAACACAGTTTCACGGTTCAAAGAGTTGGCAGAACGACATGCGAGTGTCGTGTTTGTGAAAGCAGATGTTGAGAAAGTCAAGGTGAGAAATATTTACACTTTTTAACGCGTTGTAGGACTCTGTCAAAAAAGAAAAAATCACAACACTACCTACGTTTTTATTCTTTAAAAAAGAACAACGGATAGCAACGATCGTCACAACTAATTTGGACCACTTGTCGCAAGTCATCATTATATTGTCATTTGACGTCAATCACTTGGTTTTTGATAGCGCAGATGGGTATAAAGACAAAGGGAACGAGTTTTATAAGAATAATAATTATGACTCTGCGATAAAAATGTACACAAAAGCGATAGATATGGATGCAACACCTACGTACTTTACGAACAGAGCTGCTGCGTATCTACAAATGAAAAACTATAGATTGGCGTTGCGTGATTGTGTAAGCGCGACTGAAAAAGATGAGAAAAACGTAAAAGCACACTTTAGAGCATCACAAGCTCATTTGGGACTTGGTGACGTCGCAGAAGCAAAACGAGAGTTGGACCGTGCTCTCGAATTGGCACCTAACGATAACCAAATCAGAAACGAAGTACGTTTTTGCTTCACGTTACTAACATCATAGGTCGAAAAAGTGAAACGTATCGACACGTGTATGCATTATGGAACTTCGTACTTGAACGCGAGACAATATGACGATGCGATACACCAATTCTCTACTGCGTTACAGTTCGTACCTTCACATGCACGGTTACGTGCTCTTCGATCAAGAGCATACATGTATCAAGCACGTTATGATGAAGCATCACGAGAAGCAGCCTATGTCATTCGCGATCTAAAGAACGAAGACGCAGATGCGTATTTTGCTCTTGGAGTGAGTCAATATCACTTAGGAACTGATCTGTCTACTGCTATGGAACAAGTACGACGTGCAGCGATACTAGATCCAGAGCACTCTGACGCAAAAAAGTTTTTGCAAGTATGTGTGAAATAACTTTTCCTAACATTTGCAGCAACACAAAACTTTGGAAAAATTCCAAAAAGAAGCAACTATTGCGTACAATGGAAACAAGTTTGAAGAAGCGTTAACAAAATACAAAGAAGTAGTCAAAATTGATACACAAAACAGATCACTACAACAAGCATACAGTAACATGGCAACGTGCGCACATCGTTTGGAAAAATGGGAAGAACTTGTAGAAGTATGCACCAAGTTGATCGATTTTGGCCAAACAACGTCAAGAACTTATTTCAGAAGAGGGTAAGTCGATTCACACGATTCACTAACTGTTAGTGTCGCTCATTTGAAATTACAACATTTCGAAGAATCAGTTAGCGATTTGGAACACGCACGATCGTACGATCCACGCGATCGCGAAATCACAGAAAAGTTACGCGAAGCTCAACTCGAACTCAAAAAATCAAAAAGAAAAGATTACTATGCGTTACTAGAAGTCGCAACAAACTCTACAGAAGATATCATCAAACGCGCGTATCGCAAAAAAGCAATGGAGTGGCATCCAGATCGTTTCCAAAATGAAAATGAGAGGGAACATGCTACAGAAGTGTTCAAAGAAATAAGTGAAGCGTACATGACACTTTCTGATCCAGAAAAGAAGAGAAGATACGATCTTGGACAAGATGTCGATTTTGACGATTTTGATGTTCACGAATCGTACCATAGAGAACATACCTTCTATGATGAAGATTTTGACATTTTCGATGTCTTTAGAATGTACATGTTCTTTGGTGGAGGAATGGGATTTAATGGAGGCGGAAGAAGAGGACCACATCGAAGTGGAGGAGGAAGAAAACGTCACAGATAATGGAGGAAAATAGAAACACTATTTGAGAATTTGATGAGAGAAACTGTTTGTACTGGATGACAAGAGAACAATAGGATAAATGGTTACACATTTAATGTTGACATTTGAAGTTCTGTTAATCGTTCTAGAGCAAGTTCATAATCTGGTTTCAATTCGAGTGCTTTTTTGTACAATTGTTCGGCTAGTTCCAAATTTCCAAGTTGATAGTACGCAAAACCTTTATGACAATATGAATTTTCGACTTGTGGAGCAAGTTCTATTGCCTTGTTCAACACTTGTATCGCTTGTTCGTATTTTTTCCAATTATTTAACGCGTTGCCTTTGTTATTGTACGTGATCGAGTCATCAGGATCTAACTCTGCTGCTTTATCGTATGCGATCATTGCTTCTTCAAATCGTTGTAGTTTTTCTAACGCATCACCTTTCATACACCAAGCGTCAGCGTTTTCTGGACATAGTCGTATTGCTTCTTCGAAATCGAGTAGTGCTGTATTGGGATCAATTTCATTGAGAACATATCCTCGATTGTAGTAGTATTTTGGATTTGCAGGATTAAATTCGATGGCTTTTGTGTAACACTTAATACTTGCTTCGTGTTCGCCTTTATCATCAAGAATATTCCCTCGTATGCAATAGTATTCTGGATCATGTTCACATGCTAACGCTTTATCGATGGCAACTAGAGCAT
>JAESGV010000650.1_pt1 | contig 15015 bp, 9 predicted proteins | sample 9269781 | NCBI WGS metagenome assembly JAESGV01 (sample SAMN15741586, study PRJNA653496) | algae metagenome | isolation source: Tildeniella torsiva UHER 1998/13D and co-occurring heterotrophs from... | place: Slovakia: Slovak Paradise National Park, Hrabusice, Kosice Region | collected 2000-01-01 | reverse complement strand
ACCTTCGTCTTCATAAGCCTTGATAATCTTTCGGCGGAAGGCTAGTGAATAAGGTTTCATCGCTATTATGTTAAAGCAAATTCAAGAAGTATAGATTGTACCTCACTAGAGTGGAAATTGCTGTATTGGAGTGGGTTCAGCGGTTGCTCGTTGGGAGAATCTTTACTTCAACCCATTTCCTGAAGGCGAAGCCCTGGAAATGCTTGCCGCTTTGTGCAGAATAGATGCTGATATCTTAAGAGCAATGCTGCCTCAGAAAGGTAGATCCATGCAACCCAAACCCATAATGCTCTGTGGAGCTTGCTATTCTGAAGTTCCTTGCCATCGCATGGATTGGCAGTACAAAGCTGAGATGCCTATCTGCAATCACCACCATCTACAGCTTTTGAGCAGGTGTCCTTGCTGCAAGAAACCCTTTCAAATCCCATCCCTTTGGGAGAAAGGTGAATGTCATCACTGTGGAATGCCCTTTAGGTCTATGGGCAAGAAGCAAAAGCGAGTTAAAGCATTTGGTTAGACAGCTCAGGAATGCCGAGATGAGCATCAGTTGCCTTTTTTCAGAATAAGTATCTCGCTAACCAGGCTTCAGCGGCGCATCTCAAGCTGCAATGCTGTCTGCCAATGGATTGCCTTCAATGGCTAATCCGCATCAGTAAGGACTGTGGACACCGATCTCTATATCAGTATTCTCTAGTAGCGTGCATTGAATGTCGAGTGCATGATTATTTTCATCTCAATTTGGATCCATTCGCCACGTTATTGGGTGGCAATCCTTATTTTGCCTCACTTTACTGATGCAGAGTACTCTATATACTCTGCATCAGCAGGAGCATGCAGAGACAAGCGCTATACAAGTACATATATTTGCAAACGCTTTTAGCAGATCGATAATTAGCTTTTAGCTAGCGCAGCAAGCGCCGCTTGAGCGACTGTTTCGGCTCGCTGCGAGGTCACCTTTTGATAGCGCAAGGTTGTCTGAATATTCTGGTGCCCCATCAACGCTCTTAATTCCTCGATCCCCATCAGTCCTACTCGCTCGGTGGCAAAAGTATGGCGCAGGTCATGCATCCGAATGCCCTCTAGCTCTGGCCTTTGGGAGATTAAATCTGTCCAATCCTGGTGAGCTGTACGATAGCTCATCCGGCTTACCTCCAGCGTGAAGGGCTGTTGAGCCGTAAATAGGGCTGAACAACCCGAGTGTCGCCCGTATTTTAGATAGCGCTCCAGAACCCGACCCGCATCTTCGCTGTAGAAGCACCACCGCCGTTTGTTGCCTTTGCCGACCACCTGAAACTTTCGCTGGTCTAGGTTCATGATTTCCAGATCAAGAGCCAGCACCTCAGCGATCCTGGCCCCTGTTTGATGCAGCAGATGAACCAGCGCACTCATCCGCAAATTTGGCGCGACCACCTGATACAAGACCTTAAGCTGCTCGGGTGTCAGGTAGCGGATCACGTCATCTGTACCATGCTCACCCTTCTCCCGGTCAGGCTTCCGCCGCTTCAATCGAGCGATTGGGTTGGCTTTGATATGGCCTTGCTCGACCGCGAAGTTAAACAACGCCTGGATAGTGGATTGGTGGCGTTGGTGGGTGGTGTAAGCCAAGTGAGGCAACTCGCTGAGATAATCCTGCAACGTTTGCCGGGTCATAATTTCAATCGGCATCTGCCCGTACTCCTGCAGGAGGGGCATCAAGGCGGACTCATAGGAGCGCCGGGTACTCTTTTCTAGTCCTGGGCGTTGTAAGAATTCTACCGAAACACCAGCCAAATTAATGCTCGTTTTCATTCCAATTAGTTACCTTCATTTTGAGATTAAAATAGCGTTTAGGTAAACCCTTTTATTTACACTTCTATGCACCTTTTATCCCAAGACTTGACTCCGACTCCTGGAGAAACCCTTGCAGCCTATGTGCAGCGGGGGCGGATGAGCTTAGGCCTGAGCCAAAAAGAGTTAGCGGAGAAGGCTGGGATCCATTCTCAAAGTGTAGGCAAGATTGAGCGTGGTCAAACCACACGGCTAAAGCAAAAGCCTAAAAGCGGTCTGGCCCATGCTCTGCGTATTTCAGTGGACTATCTGGATGCGGTCTGTCAGGGAAGGCCCGTGGAGGAAATCGCAGCCCTCAAGTTCTGCCCTCAATGTTGGGTGCCCGGAACATCACCCGATCCGATGTGGACGACTCCACGCTCAAAGCACTGCTTCGCCTGTGGAAGCAAGTTGCAAGATCGCTGCTCAGGTTGCCAGGAACCGATCGCCTCTCTCAAGTTCCGGTTCTGTCCCTACTGCGGGAAGTCATATAAGGGCGGTGGCAGTGAGTGAGCTTCGACCAACTCAATGTGCTCTAAACAGATTGTTAAACACTTCGGATTTACTCTCCTGCTGTACTTGGTCGCTAGTCAGCTGAAACCTGACCTTACCAAGGTCAGTCAAGAGTGAACGCTAGCAATATTAGGAAAGATCATCTTGCTCTATGCCGTTCTCTTGGATAGAGTGAGGCTGCATCTTATGCGTCTACTATGTCAAGATCGCTCAGGGTTCATCAGGCGTGCATTGACACCGTAAAATTAGCTGTTCGTCGCAGTGGCTTTCCGAGCCAGCGGGCACTATCAGAAGACATTGGCATGTCTCTGGCTACCGTCAGCAATTTTCTCACGGGCAAACCCGTTGATCGCGCCATCTTTCTAGAGCTGTGCGAAAAGCTCTCTCTCAACTCCAGCGACATTGCTGACCACAGCTTAGAAACCAGCGATCGCGACATCGCCCAGCCTGGCCTAGAAACCAGCAATCCCCTCAGCCAGCGCACCCTGGCCGCGATCGTGTTTACTGACGTGGTGTCATTTACCCAACGCATGTCAGACGATGAGCTGCACACCCTGCTCTTGGTGCAGCGAGACTTTCAGCAGATGGAGACCCTTTGCCAGCAGTTTGCGGGGCGGGTGCTGAAGCATCTGGGGGATGGGTTGCTGCTCTATTTCAATAGTGCTGAGCAGGCAGTGCTCTGTGCGATCGCTATTCAGCAAGCCCTTGCTGCCGCCACCCATCTTTCTCCCGAAGACATCCTGCAGCACCGGATCGGCATTGACTTGGGGGATGTGGTGCACAGCGATCAAGATGTCATGGGCAACAGTGTCAACCTGGCAGCCCGGCTACAATCCCTGGCAGTTCCGGGAGGCATTTGCCTATCGCAATCAGTTCACGACGTGGTTAGCGCCAACCTGCCCATCCCTGTCACCTATGGTGGCAAGCAATCGATCAAAGGGTTGGAAGCTCCGTTGCCGATTTACCACATCCCTCCCCCCTCCTCCCTATCTTCCCCATCCTCCTCACCCCCCACTCTCCCACTCCCCACTCCCTACACCCTCGACTGGGGCGAAGCGATGGATGTCTCGGTGTTCTACGGGCGCACCGCAGAACTGGCTACCTTAGAGCGCTGGATTGTGCAGGAGGGCTGCCGCCTAGTCACCCTACTGGGCATGGGCGGGGTCGGAAAATCAGCCCTGTCTGTGAAACTAGCGGAGCAAATTCAGCAGCCGTTTGCAGTGGTGATCTGGCGATCGCTGCGCAATGCCCCACCGCTGGCCGACCTGTTGGCCGACCTGCTGATGGTGCTGTCTGACCAACGGGAGACTGACTTGCCCCAGGCGATCGAAGGTCGCATTACCCGGCTGATTGCTCAGTTACAACGGTCTCGCTGCCTGCTGGTGTTAGACAACGTTGAGTCTATTTTAGGCGCGGGCGACCAGGCCAGAGCCTATCGGGCGGGCTACGAGGCCTACGGTCAGCTGTTTCGGCGGGTGGGAGAAAGTCGGCACCAGAGCTGTTTGGTGTTGACCAGTCGCGAAATGCCGGGCGGGTTGGCTAACAAAACGGGCAACACGTTCCCCATTCGATCGCTACGGTTGGAGGGGCTTGACCCAGACAATGCCCAGGCCATTTTGCAAGACAAAGGGGTTTTGCCGCTGTCTATTAATGTGCAGCCGTTGATTGAGCGATATTCCGGCAATCCCTTGGCTCTAAAAATTGTCTCCACCACCATCCAAGAGGTGTTTGGGGGGGATGTGACCCAGTTTTTAGAGCAGGGCACCGTGGTCTTTGGCGATATTTCTAACCTGCTAGAGCAGCAGTTTAGTCGCCTGACTGGGTTTGAGCAGCAGGTGATGCTCTGGCTGGCAATCGCGCGGGAGGGGCGATGCCTCGCTGAGCTGCGGGCCGATATTTTGCCCCTGGCTACGGCTCGGGATCTGCTGGAATCGCTGGAGTCGTTGCAGCAGCGGTCGCTAATTGAAAAAGCCACCGCATCGGGGCTGGGCCAGGCGGCAACCTTTACTCAGCAGCCGGTAGTGATGGAGTACGTCACGGAGCGGCTGGTTGACCGGGTCTGTGGCGAGCTGATTGGGGGCGACATTGGCCTGCTGGATAGCCATGCGCTCAGCCAGGCCCATACCAAAGATTATTTACGCAACGCTCAGTATCGCCTGATTTTGCAGCCGATTTTGGCGCAGTTGCAGCAGCGGCTGGGCGGACAGCAGGCGGCCAAGGCCTGTTTAGATCAAGCCCTAGCTCTCCTCAAGGCGCGACCGTTTCAGCCGCCGGGCTATGGGGCCGGTAATCTGCTGAATCTGCTCAACCAGATGGGGGTGAATTTAAGCGGCTATGATTTTTCTCACCTCCCTGTGTGGCAGGTTTACCTGCAAGGGGTGAACTTGCAGGGGGTGAATTTTGCCCACGCCGACCTCAGCCAGTCGGTCTTTACCCAGACTATGGGCGATGTGTTGGCGATCGCCTTCAGCCCGGACGGCACTCTGCTGGCTATGGGTATTGATCGACAAATTTTGCTGTGGCGCATGGCCGATCGCCGCCAAATCGCTACCCTGGAGGGGCACACCGCCTGGGTGCGCCGTGTAGTCTTTAGCCCCGATGGGAGCCTGTTGGCCAGCGGCAGTCTGGATCACACGATTCGCCTATGGGATGTGCAGACAGGGCAATGCTTGAAAACCCTGCAGGGCCACACCAGCGATGTGCAAGCGCTCGCCTTTAGTCCGGATGGCGCACTACTCGCCAGCGGCAGCAATGACCACACCATTCGGCTGTGGGATGTGCAGACCCAGCAATGTGCTCAGACTTTGATAGGGCATGACAATCGCATTTTAAGCGTAATCTTTTCGTCGGATGGTCAGGCGTTGATCAGCACCAGCGATGACCAAACCGTTCGGTTTTGGCACCTGGCCACGAGCACTTGTCGGCAAACCATAGCCACCTCCGTCAACTGGTTGCTGTCTACGGCCCTCAGCCCAAATGGTACGACTCTGGTTACCGGCAGCGACCAGCAAACCGTGAAGTTTTGGGATGTGCAGACGGGGGATTGCCTGGGGACGTTGCCAAACTATAGCGCTACGGTTTGGGCGGTGGCCTTTAGCCCAAACGGGCAACTGTTGGCCACGGGCAGCGACGATAAAACAATTCGCCTGTGGGATGTGCAGACGCGCCAGTGTCTGAAGACCTGGCAAGAGCATACCAACCAGGTGTGGCAGGTGAGCTTTAGCCCGGATGGCCAAACCTTAGTGAGCGGTGGTGAAGACCAGGCTGTAAAGCTATGGGATGTGGCCTCGGGCCACTGTTTAACCACAATTAAGTCTCACCGCAACTGGGTGGCGGCGATCGCCTTTAGCCCAGACAGTCGCACCCTGGCCAGCGGCAGCAAAGACCAACAGATTCGCCTATGGGATGTGGAAACCGGGCGCTGCATTAAAACCCAGGCCGGGCACAGCGACGTGATCACAGCGATCGCCTACTCATCCCCCCTTTCCAAGGGGGGGCAGGGGGGGATCCTCGCCACCGGCAGCGATGACCACACCATTAAACTCTGGAATGCCCAAACCCTAGACTGTGTGAAAACGCTCTACGGCCATGCTGGGTGGGTTTCTGCGATCGCCTTTAGCCCAGACGGCCAAACTCTGGCCAGCGGCAGCAGCGATAAAACAGTGAGGCTGTGGAATGTGCGATCGGGAGAATGTCTGCAAACGCTGGAGGGCCACACTCAGCGGGTGAAGTCGGTGGCGTTTCATCCCCAGGGGGCGATCATCGCCAGCGGCAGCGATGACCATACGGTGAAGCTGTGGGATGTGGCGACGGGGAGCTGTGTGCAAACTCTGACAGGCCATACTGACTGGGTGCTCTCGGTGGCCTTTAGCCCGGATGGAACGCTGGTGGCCAGTGGCAACGGCGATCGCACCATTAAGCTGTGGGATGTGCAAACGGGAGACTGTGTCAGCACGCTGGAGGGGCACAGCGATCGGGTGCGATCGATCGCCTTCTCCCCCCTTTCTAAGGGGGTGCACGGGGGGATCGTATTAGCTAGCGGTAGCGAGGACTATAGCGTAAAGCTATGGGATATACAGAGCAGAGCCTATCTACAGACCCTCAAGGGCCATGACCAGATTGTTTGGATGATTACGTTTAATCACAATGGGCAACAAATGGCTAGCTGCAGTGATGACGGAACGATTTGTATCTGGGATAGTAAGACCGGAGAACGCCTGAAGATTTTAACAGCCGACCGCCCCTACGAAGGGATGGTCATTACCCGAGCGGTGGGGTTGACCGCTGCTCAGCAAGCGACGCTTTGCGCGTTGGGCGCGATCGCAGATTAGCCACCTCGTTCCCCAGGCTCTGCCTGAGAACGCACTGCGGCGGCTTTGCATTTGAGAAACTAGTTCCCTTACTGCAAGCGAAATCCCCGCAGGATCCCCCCTGCCCCCCTTAACAAGGGGGGATTAGGGTGAATCTTTTCACAGAAGCATCTGGGGGATCAGTCTGGGCAGGTAATGCCTCACGAGATTTGAAATCGCCATCAGGAGCATTGACCATGAGTGAAGACTTTAAAACCACAGGGGCAGACGAGCCAGCGGTTATTCGCAAACCTATCGTTGTACCTGTAGACGCGGAAACGGATGACGGCACGCGATCGGTTACCAAAGACCGACTGCCGGGAGACATCGTGACTGATGCCGCAGACAATGAGCCGCCAGTGACAAGAAAGCCCATCGTCATTGAGCCTCAGACTGAAGCATGAGCTCAGCCAATTCAGACGAGCCCCCAGGCTCACAGCATCAGTCGGCGGGGGATGTGACTATTGGGGGGAAAGAGAATGCCTTTGCCCTAGTCAATGCTGCCAGAAATGCGACAGTCAATCAGTCTTGGCACATCCACAACTACTACCAATCGGAGTTCAAGGCCGTTGCGGTAGAGGTAGTGGAGCTAGATGACAACTTGCCCTGCCCCTATCGGGGACTGTCCCACTTTGGGCCAGAAGATGCAGAGTATTTCTTTGGGCGAGAGGTGTTCGTTACCGAACTGGTAGAGGCGGTGCAAAGTCGTGCCTTTGTGCCCGTTTTGGGGGCTTCGGGCAGTGGCAAGTCGTCGGTTGTTTTTGCCGGACTGGTGCCTCAGTTACAGCAGCTAGGGCGCTGGCAGTTTACCTACTTTCGGCCAGGCATTGACCCGTTTCATGCGGTAGCGTCGGCTTTGGTGCCGCTCTACACTCCAGAGCGCAATGAGACCGAGCAACTGCTTCAGGCGAGAGATCTGGCCACCGCCTTGCGGGGAGGGCATTTGCCCCTGGGGGATGTGATTGCCCGCATTCAGCGAAACTATCCCCAGCAGCGAGTGCTGCTGATTGCCGACCAGTTTGAGGAGCTGTATACCCTCTGCCCAGAGGAAGCCACCCGTCGCCAGTTTTTAGACTGCTTGCTGGCCAGTTTGGCCCCGGCCCCGGCTGCTACTCTGTCGCCCCTTGTGCTGGTGTCCACCATGCGGGCTGACTTTTTGGGCAGTGCCCTGTCGTATCGCCCCCTGGCCGATGTGTTGCAGGCGGGGGATGTGAAACTGGGGGCGATGAACCCCGAAGAACTTGGCAATGTGATTGAAAAACCAGCAGCCAAGCTGGGGGTGAGCTTTGAACCGGGGTTGGCAAAGCGCATTTTGGATGCGGTGGATAAAGAGCCAGGGAACTTGCCGCTGCTGGAATTTGCCCTGACGGAGCTGTGGAAACAGCGCCAGGGGAAGCAACTGACCCATGCTGCCTACGATGCGATTGGCGAAGTGCAGGGGGCGCTGGCCCGCTACGCCGATGAGCAGTATGCTCGGTTGCAACCCCATGACCAGGAAGCGGTACGGCGGATTTTTGTTCAGCTAGTGCGACCAGGGGAGGGCACGGAAGACACTCGCCGTTTGGCGACGAAGGCGGAGTTGGGGGAAGATCGTTGGGCGCTGGTGAAGCAGTTGGCCGATACCCGCCTAGTGGTAACTAGCCAGGATGGAGGGAAGCAAGAGACGGTAGAAGTGGTCCATGAGGCATTGATTCGCCACTGGGGAGAGCTGCGGGGGTGGATAGCCACTGACCGAGAGTTTCTGACCTGGCAGGGGTGGTTGCGGGGGGCGATGCAACAGTGGGAAGCTACCAATCGAGATGAGGGAGCATTGTTGCGCGGAGCAGCTTTGGCAGAGGCGGAGGAACGATTACAGCTCCGACGAGAAGATTTGGGTGAGGTGGAGCAGTCGTTTATTCAGCGGAGCATGAAGTTACGCAATCAGCTGAAAGAAGCTGAGATTGCTCGACAGCAGCGGGAGATCAGACAGTCTCGTAGAATTGCGGCTGGAGCAATAGGTGCTGCGATTGTTACTAGTGCAGCAGGTATTCTTGCCTTAGTTCAATGGAATGAATCTCAAAAGCGCAACGTTGTACAGCTTATTCAACTTGCCAAAACTAATTTTCTTGCTGGTCAACAGCTTGACGGAATGGTAGACGCTTTAAAGGCTGAGCGACTTATTAGTAATAAATTTTTGTTTGGGCGTAGTGAATTAGTCGCTGAGGTGCAAGGTACGCTTATCTGGTTTACCAGCGAAGTGCATGAACGCAATAACTTGCGGGGAACACAGGCAAATGTTAAAAACATAGCTTTTATTGCGGAGAATCAAGAATCAGATCGTCAAAAGCTCGTTGTCGCTGGAGAAAATGGTGTCACCAAAATTTGGGATTTGGCAGGAAATCAAGTTGATGAGATCTCTATCAACCAAAAAGAAGTTAGAAAAATATCTCTTAGCCCGGATGGTCTGCGAATTGCAGTGTCTAAATCAGATGGAAAACTTGAGATGTGGGATGTAATCAGCAAAAAACTTGTTATTTCAATTGACTCACAACAAAAAAGCATTCTTGACATATCAATCAGTCCGGACAATCAAAATATTGCCACTGTTGACTTAGATGGAAAAATCAAAATATGGAATTTATCAAGAGAATCTTCCACTTTAATTTTAGAAAAGCAAAATAGTAGTTACAAAATTAAATTTAGTCCAGATGGCCAAACTGTTGCTATAGGAGGAGATGGAAAAGTTGAGATATGGGATTTAAAGGGTTCTTCCATAATTAGCATTGATACACAGCAAAAGGTTATAGAAGGTATAGAGTTTAGCCATGATGGTCAGAAACTCGTTACTTTTGGTACAAAAGGTAATGCCAAATTGTGGAATTTGGCAAACAAAGCTTCTGCTACAGTTGACGCAGAACAGGGAATTGAAATTGCCACTAACCAGGGAACTATTTACAGTGCGAAATTTAATCCGAGTAGACAGCAACTAATCACAGCTGGAGAAGATGGATCTATTAAGCTGTGGGACTTATCTGGTAACCTTATAACTATACTTGAAACCAACCAAGGGAGCGTTTCAAGTATAGCGTTCAGCCAAGATGGAAAATGGCTGTCAACTGGTGGTTCAGATGGCACAAGTAAGTTGTGGTATTTTGATAAGCCTGTTACTTCTATTATTGCTCAGCAAGGAGCTATCTACAGTACGACCTTTAGTCCAAATAGCCAGGTGCTTGCTACTGGAGGAAGTAGCGGAACTATAAAATTATGGGATCTAGCAAGTGCTAAATCCACAATCAGTGTGCCTACAGGGCATGAGCAGGTTGACAATGTGATCTTTAGTTCAGGAGGGCATATTGCCACTTCTGGAGATGACGACGGAACCGTAAGATTATGGAATTCACTGGGTGAATCCATCGAGACAATTCCTACACGATTGGCATACATTTATAGCATTGCATTTAGCCCAGATGGACTTAAACTTGCTATGTCTGGAGAAGCTATAAAGTTATGGAACTCTTTAGGTGAGACTATCGTAGATGTTCCTACCCAGCAAGAAGAGGTTTGGGATCTAGAGTTCAATCCGAATAGAAAGCAACTTGCTACTGGTGGTGAAGACGGTAGTATTGAATTATGGACATTAGAAGGTGATCTTATATGGAAAAGATTTAAATATAAAGAGGTTATTTTTAGACTAGCTTTTAGCCCCGATGGAGAACAGCTAGTTAGTATTAGTAACCGAGCAAACAAGTCAAATCAAATAGAGAGCACTCTTACAATTTGGGATACAAAAGGAAACCCTATTAACTCGATGCCAACTGAACAAAGTCTTGTATGGGACATAGCATTTAGTAGAGATGGGGAGTACATCGCTAGTGCAGGAAACAATGGTGTTCTCAAGCTTTGGAATCTGGAGGGTAAGCTAATTGCCAAGGTTAACAACCAACAAGGAATTATTTACGGAGTAGCATTTAGTCCTGATGGCAAAAGAATAGCTTTTAGCCAGGAAAGTGGCACTGTTAACCTCTTGCAAACTAATAATATTGGTGAGATTGAAGAACTAGTTGCGAAGAGTTGCAATTGGCTACAAGATTACTTTAACAATCCACTAACAGCTCTCAGCAAAAATGATAAAAACTTGTGTAAATTCAGTTGAATAATATTCCTTGGCGATAACACGAATTTCTGATTAATTCAAAGCATTTCGCGCCGACACTTTTTATGCACGCAGGTGTCTATAAATTATTATATTCCTTGCGACATAATGCATTTAAGACATTACAAACGTAGCATAATGATATTACAGTGTTTTTAAAGCTAATGAGGCACACAAATGGCTATGAAACTCTTGCCCTCAGGAGGTAGGCTGACTTCACAAGGCAAGAAAATGCTGCATGTGCATTACTAAAGTAAAAAAACAATTATGTTTTGCATTGGTTAATGTATATCGTTTATAGCATCTTTCTTGCTAAAAAAAATTGACTGAATTTTATATGAAATCCAGTCAATCTACATTTATAATGTTCAGAAATGATAATGACAATTTAATCTTTGAAGGTCAAGGATTGCAAAGATAGCCAAAGTTAACCTTGAGGCATACAGCGTTTTTGAAGCTAACGAGGTACACAAACGGCTGTTGAAATCCTTATCTTCAGTAGATAGGTTGTATCTCACAAGGCAAGTCAAGGCTGTATGTATATCTAAAGTGTAGACTCTTGTATATCAAATCGTATAAACTTCGCACAAGGCCATTTGCCTTTAGGAATACAAGGCTTTTCCCTATCCATGTAATCTTTGTAATCTTTATCCCAGCTAAAATGTTTATTCCCCAGATTGATTTCTTCCAAGGCATGAATGGTAGCTTTTTCGATTGTGCGCACAATATCCGTTAGTTCCTCTTCAGAGATAACATAATCACCTATGCTTGCCACTGCAAAATTCACTTCAATCTTCATAATTCCACTCTCAAAACTACAAAAGGTTTCTGATTTCGTGAACTTCGAAAAAGCCCATGCTTACATTATTATAAAACAGATATTGATTATAAAGCATTCTTTTTAAGAGTTTCCGACCGTCTTCATTGCGTCAAAGTTGGTAGATGCAACATAGCAAGAGATATCTTGATTTAAATTTCTCGCTTTTCAGCTTTCACTAAAACTGCTTCGCAAATAAGTTTCTTCTGGCACTATGAATTCTACTGAAATTTACAGAACAAAGATTTTACTTTGCTTTTTATCTGCTACTTAGGTAAGAGCTTATTACTTTGAGGCAGAAGTAATTCACCTATTTGATGAAGCGGAAACCTTTGTGTATCTTGAAACCCACTTTCATTCTTTTGCTTTTATCCTTCCGCCTTGCACTAGTATTAAAAATGCTACTAACTGTCCAATTGACAGAGCTGCTTGGTATTGACCTATGTGGGTTTATTGCCACATGAATGAGTATTTTACATTCATCCGACAACTACTCCTAATCTACTCTATGACAATGGGATATCAAGAAGTCCATGTCATTTGGGGTGCTGCCAACTCCGAGGTGGCCGATTTCCTTCCAGTTCCTGGGGCAGCTCGTTAACTCGGTAAAAGCCTCCACTGAATGGAACGGCTCCCGCACACTGCACCTGACCTGTATTGCCATCAAAAAGATTGTAGTTCACCACCACACCGCTCCTGATAAAGAAAGGTATCGGCCCAAACAAGCTATTCCACAGATTACGTGCCGTATAGTTAGTGCCGCCTATGAAAGATATCTTAGCGCTCATGAGGCTTGCGCCATTTTTCAGTGCGTCCTGGACAGCTCTCTGCTGAATAATTGTCGCTAATGGAAACTTTGCTTTTTCGTCTGGAGTTGTGAGTTTTTCAATAAAATTATCGTAAAGCTTTATCACAGCTTCTCCGTTAGCACATGCAGTCTGCAATTCAACAGATATAGTCTCTATTTCATTTTTCTCGTCTGTAGTGAAATTTGCCAATCTCTGGTTTGCGGCGTCTATCTTTTGCTTAAGCTCCGCTTTCTTCGTTGCCTGCCTTCGAAGCTCATTTGCAATTGGCGATTCTTCTAAGAGGATCCCTGATCTATAAATAGTAGGCAGCATCACTTTCACACCTCTTGCCGTAAGTACCCCGGCAAGAATGTTCAAAAGCAACAAATCGTCCGCCGTTACTTCAATTCCTTTGAATGAGTAGTCAGTGCGTAAGTAATCCAGCACCTTGGTACCCACGTCAATCGCAGCACTGATCACAGCAACCTTAGACAAATTTGAATGGTGATGGCCGTCAAGCTCCTTCAACACCTCGTCAATCTTAATCAAAGCTTCGTTCAGCTTACTCGAAGCCTTGTCAATCGCTTCATCGATTATCTTAATTTGAATCTGATAGGTGGTCAGCGCTTGGAAATCGGGCACATATGAGCCCCCATATAGAACAGTTTTCTTAATGCCGATGTCTATGATTTCGTCCACGATGTAGTGTGCGACCCGCTTTAACGCGCACGTAGCTAACATCGCCGCCTCAATTTTGCCTGCCTTGTCATCGACTGATATTCCCCCCGTATAACCGGAAGCGTCATCACTTGAGGTTGTGGAAGTTGTATCATCGGAGGGTTCCTGCCCGTTTTCAGAATCCGCAGACTCGGAGGATTCCGACGGAGTTTTAGTATCCACAGGCTTGGGGGACTCTGAGCTATCTGTCACGGCAGGAATTGCTCCTAATGTAGTGCCTATACCAATTTGACTTGAGCTTGCAATTAATACCTTCTTGAAGGGGCAAGATTTTTATTCCCTTACGAATACAACTTCATAAAGAATTGGTACAATCACAAATCTTCTAAACAAGCCTTATTAAAAGGCTCTGCAATGATGCTTAAATGGTTCGAGCAAACCCAAAAGGGTAGCTAGTATGAGTGTCAGAGACTCTTTACTTATGCTAAGTATATAGCTATTTATGAGATAAAACTCATATCTTCAAAAATTAAGAGAAAGTTCACAGCTTAACCCCTAAATCTTGGAGTGTTAGACATCAAATTTATGGGTATAGGCGTAGCGATCACCAACCAGACCAACATCAAGGGTGTTTAAAAAGTGGCGTTGCATAATTGAAAGATGAATTAGGGGAATCTGCGATGCAATGTCCGGAATGTGGAGCCACTCATATCCGTAAAAACGGCAAAAGGAAAGGTAAGCAAAATCACATCTGTGTAGCTTGCGGTCGTCAGTTTATCGATGCCTACGAACCCCATCGAGGGTACTCAGATGAGATTCGACGCGAGTGTCTCAAGCTGTACACCAACGGCCCCGGGTTCCGAGCCGTTGAGCGGGTCAAAGGGGTGCATCGTACGACGGTGATCACTTGGGTGAAGCAAGTCGGCAAACGACTCCCCAATGCTTACGCCCCTGAAACAACGCCAGAGGTCGGCGAACTCGACGAGTTGGAAACCTTTGTAGGCTCTAAAAAAACAAAATCTGGATCTGGACAGCCGTTGACCACTTCAAAAAGGGGATTTTAGGCTGGGTATTGGGTGACCATAGCGCCGAAACCTTTGCCCCGCTCTGGTCTATTGTGGCTGCCTGGAACTGCTATTTTTATGTTACAGATGGCTGGTCAGTGTATCCCGGCTTCATTCCGGAGGGCGATCAGATTGTCTCTAAGACCTACATGACTCGAGTTGAAGGCGAAAACACTCGGTTACGTCACTATTTGGCTCGGCGGCGTTGCTGAATTCAGGTATGAATTGACCTTGGGATGGGCACCTCACCAAACTTGAGGTAGTGAAGTAGCAAACGAACCGAGTGCTTCAGCATCTCTACGGACTTGGAATAGCACAAGGTCTTACGGTGCAGGCGAGCCAGATAATGTCTCAACCGGGTGTTCTCGCCTTCGACCCGAGTCATGTAGGTTTTGCTGACAATCTGGTCACCCTCTGGGATGAACTGAGGATAAACCGGATAGCCATCGGTGACCCAGAAAGAACAGGCCCAACCCTTAATTCGATCCCATAGAGGCGCAAAGGTGGCCGCACTGTGGTCACCGATAGCCCAATCTAAAATCCCTGGCGCAAAGTGGTTCACGGCTGTCCAGAGCCAGACTTTGTTTTTTTGCCCCAACAAAGGTTTCCAACTCATCGAGTTCTCCGACCTCTGGTGGGATATCGGGAGCGTAGGCCTCGGGCAGCAGGTCGCCGACGTATTTGACCCAAGTGATGATGGTGGTGTGATGCACCCCGGTCGTTCGCTCAATAGCCCGGAAGCCAGGGCAAACGCATACTCGGCGAGTAGGGATACTAATGGATAAGTTTGATCTCAAGGCTATCCATGTCCCCTTCAGTGCCACCGACCGCTTCACTGCTAAGCCACTTTGAGGAACTAGAGGATCCT
>JAESGV010000649.1_pt1 | contig 15021 bp, 12 predicted proteins | sample 9269781 | NCBI WGS metagenome assembly JAESGV01 (sample SAMN15741586, study PRJNA653496) | algae metagenome | isolation source: Tildeniella torsiva UHER 1998/13D and co-occurring heterotrophs from... | place: Slovakia: Slovak Paradise National Park, Hrabusice, Kosice Region | collected 2000-01-01 | reverse complement strand
ATCTACAGCAGGCCAAAAGCTCAGCAATGTTCTGAGAACCTGTCTTGTAATACTTGATCAACCAGAACAGCAAACATGTTTAATGAAGCCATAAGAGGCGTGTTTGATTGGACAGTTAAGATCATCACAGATATAAAATCATCACCGCCGAAGATGGCGATACTCTTCACAGCAGGCTCCTTTATAATCTCTAGCATAGCAAAAAATGTTTGTACACATACAAAATATACTTAATGTGGCAGGTCATAGAGCGAGAATTATTAAAATACACAATAGAGGATCGAATATCGGAGCATCTAATTCTAAATATTATAGAAGACGGGAATACTATAAAATACCACTTGGAAGTAGCAACAGAAGCTGGTCGCACGTATGTGAAAAATGACACAAAAGCATATGCACGCATAGTATCACAATTTTGTCGAAAAATCAAAGATTCACTCGAAGAAGAGTTAAATGAACTCTCAAACGCTGCACAAACACTACGAGAAGTCGCAGTCATGCAATACCAATCTGATACAGATGTCTCTCTACAAGAAGGATTTATTCAAGATCGAATCGAATTTTTAAACACTGCAAGTGAACGATTCATCGAAGCAACTTCACATCATGAAGAACTAATATCGTTGATCAACAAAGCGCGTAGAAAAATAGTTGATTACCAAATACAAAAAAAGTACGATATGGATGCTTCACTAGAGTCAATCGTTTTTGCAAAATATTTTGCAGAGCAAGCAGAAAATGCGTATCGACACATGAGTGCGTGTATCATATCTGAAGAAAATCGTGGAATACCAGCACATATTATACGAGAATATCCAATCGTACAAAAAGAAGGACAATGTTGTATATGTTATGATGATTTTGAAAATCGAAAAGTGGTGCAAGTTCCATGTGCATCAAAACATGCATATCATGTTGATTGTATAATACAGTGGTTACGTGGGAATACAACGTGTCCTTTATGTAGAAATGAATTATTATATACAATTAAACGTGTTTAATGATCAAATCAACAAATGTTTTGGTATTGTAAACATACCATAATTTGACTTGTACTTGTTCCGTATTTCTACTTCTAATGTCAAAGAACAACAATGTGGATAACTCTTTTCGTTGTTTGTCTAATAGTTGATGTTCTGGTGAGAACGAACGTTCTTCCCGAGGTTCACGAATACAAATAGTTGTTCGATTACGATCTAATGCTAATACTGATAGATCATGTCCACCTTCATACACTGTAATAATCTCTTCTGTTTGCATATCAAGCATTTCTATAGTAGTATAGTATGGTTGACCACCAGTGCTTGTCCAGTTCCGATTTCCTATTGTCCCTGTTTGTGTATGTACAAGTAGCATCTTGAAGCTTCCTATTGAAATAGGGTTATCGGTCAAAGCACTCGATTGAATAACTCGAATTTGCGTCATTGTTGTATGGTTGTATAGTATGTACTTGGCACCATCTGGCTGAGATGTAGTAGTATTGAAATTATAATAGCTTCGCGAAGAACCTATCACATACACAAAGTGGTGATCGTTCACGTTTGTAACGTCACAGAGTCCTAGAGCTCGAATTTCTTTCATTAGTTCTCCAGTTTCCATACTGTATATTACCAATGAGCTTGGTAGAGAATTGTCCATTGTACACAAACAAACTTTGGAATTTCCTAGTAGTGCAATGTATTGGTGACTGAATGAAAACGACTCAAAATTAATAACGATTTTCTCTTCTATTACGTCGTATACGCATGTTGATGATCCTGACATGAGAAACACGTACTTGCTACCGAACGCGACGACGTTTTTTCCCGCATGTAAAACTTTTAACTGTTTCAAATACTCTCCACTGGTGTCTAGAGCATCCACGACTGTGAGGATATGTTCACTTGGTGATTTTGTTGGTGAAACTACTAAAAGTCTTGTTGATGGTTGTGAAAAGCGAGCAACGCATGTAGGAGGACTATCGACTAGTATTTGATTTATCATTCGTTGCCTGCGCATGTCGTACACGTTTATAGGGTTGTATTCTGTTGCAAAGATATGTTCATTTATCATTAATACAGATGGTTTGACGTCAATAGCCTCGAAATAATTAACTTCTTGCTTGTACGTCATAGGAACGCGTACACTCCGTTTCGCATACTCAAATAGTCGTGGGTTCGGAGGAAACGTATTCATATCGATGTTCTGCTGTGCGCAGTGTTTGTTGTACTCAGATAACATTCTTGTTCCAATTTTTGAACTAGTTGAGTGGTGCTTACAAGATAATTTTTAGTTTATGGTAATGTGATTAGTAAGAATGAAATGTCTTGCAATGTGGTACATATTCCAGTTCCTGTTAGCGTCATATCAGGGAAGAAGTCCAAAAAACTTGTAATAAAGGGCACATTGTCTGTACCGCACGATCTTAGCCATGTTCTTAGTGATATTACTTGACTTGCGTTCTGTGTAACCACAGATAGATCAATAGTGCTCTTGTCCATCCACACTCCATACTTTTGAATAACTGCTGTCGTACTAGAGTTCAATAAAGGTGTAGAGCTTGCATAGTTTACGTTTGGATCCTGTGGGTTGAGAGCAAAGTTGGAGATGATATTTTCTCCAGTATTTAGCACTAGTGATCCCATGTACACAAATCTATGATCGATTGTTACAGTAAGATTGTGACGTTTGCCAGTGCTTAACTGTTCTTGTGTATGATTATTGATAGTATATGCTCTAAATGAGCGAGAATTGTTGTGTAGTGTATCAAGTGCCTCTTCTGCATCAATAACAAGTCTATTAGTGGTGCTAGTATACTTGTACTTGAGATTCTTCGCAGAAGTGTATTTAAGGTACCATTTCTCTGCACTGTACCCATCTAACGCAGTTATTGATACAAACGTATCATTGAACGTAGGTTGAGTGAGGTATTGACCTTGTAGAGTGGTACCATTGGTAGCAAACGTAGTATTTACCACTTGATACCCATATATCCTCTTTGGAGCAGTTGCTGTGAACGAAGGTATCACTGCAGCAGTGATAAAAACAGTCAAACAACCAACAAATAGTATCAACAGTAACTTTCCAAAATTTGTTGCTCTATGCATGGTTGGCATTAACACTAGAAACGAGAAAGAAACAATACACGATATAATTGCTGCAACAAACACATCTTGAGCAACACGCAAGTTGATTCGTTCAAGAATAGGTACCATAAAATGCATGAGTCGTAGTCCGGTATCTATTGAAAAAGCCATAGGTATTACAGCAGCAACGTATGGTACAATACACCAAAAGAGTTGATGCCGAACAACAGTTTGGAAGAATCTTGCTAAACGTTCACGTATTGTTAGTTTTCCTTCAGTATTCAAGTAGTACTCCATGTTACTAGATCGTGTACTTCTCATTGTACCTTGATACATGTCCTCCATTTCTGTTAAGAAGGATGTATCTTCACTTGGTTGTGTGACATGAGGTTCGTCCATAGTGTCAAGATCACGTTCCAATGGTGGATGTAACATGTTCATAGTAAGTGATCCAGTGCGTCTGTGTTGATTTGTAAACGTTGATGAGCGTCTACTAGCTGGCGTAAGTGGTTGTGCCAAGTCATTGTTGACTGTCATGTAATAGTCATCATCCATACGTTTGTGTTTTTTAACAGAAGAGCATTGTTGTACCCATGATAGAATATGTTCTGCTAGTAGTGATATGACAATTGGTGGTACAACAAATATGGACCATATGAGTACTAGATAAAACGACCTGAAGCCAGAGCTACATGTCATGATTTGGAATAGTGCGTAGACTAGTAGTAACGCCATATGTCGTTCATCACCCAACGAGTAGGTCAAAAATTGTGTCATAGTCTCTCCATGTTGTTCAATTTCCGCTTTGGCAGTACGTCTTCGAATCTTGAAACAGTTACACTCAACCATCTCTAGAATGACATGACTGATGACAGTTTGTACAATAACCATACCAATGACACAAAAGAACATAAATGTGAAGATACCTAGCACTGGTTGATTGTACCAACTAAATGGATTAATCGCTGCCAATATGAACGACACGATAACTGCTATGATTGTACCAAGAAGCATTGATAGTATGTACCCGACTGCATATATAATTACAATCATTAACCGTAATAGTAGTGCGATAAATGGTGTCTTGGGGAAGTATTGGTAGAGTGAAAACTCTACTTTTATGCCGACACGTAGAGCAACGATATGATCAACTGTAATGATGAGGAATACAGTTACTAGTGATACCACAATCAATGTAATGTGAACGTACACACCAGTCATATAGTTATAGTACACCAAAAACAATCCAAATGCATCATAGTAAACATAGTTACCATCAACAGTAGTGTTTGTTTTTAACAAACTTGATGATTGATACGAAGTGATCATGGACATGACATTATCACCCAAGTGTTGTAGTGCTCCACGTTCAACGACTGATGCGTTATCTAGTCTTGTGTGGTAACTATATCCATCATAGTAGAACGCATAATCAAAACCGATCATTCCAGCGTTTTTGAAACTTGTAAAATCAGTGTCGGCAGGTACAAATTGCATAACCTCTTCTCCTATGACCGTAGTGTGAGGTCTTGGTACTTTCGCATACTCGGAAATTAGTCCAGTTGGATGAATCCGAAACATGATTGCTTTGCCTTTGCTGCCACTAGAATCCATATTGATAAAACGTGTGATACTTGGGAACCACTTGTGTTTCTCAAACATTGCACTTCCGCGTATACCGGCCTCCTCTCCATCCGAAAATAAAAAAATAATTGGATAACTGAGTACTTCATTTGCGGAGACAATATTGTTTATCAGTTCTAGCATGGTGACTACACCTGTACCATCGTCGGAACCTCCGAAAGAGTGTTCTACAGTATCATAATGCGATGCGATTAGTAACGCTTTTTTATCTACATTGTCGGACGATAGTTTTGCGTACAAGTTTGTCATGAGTCGATACGATGTTGTGTCGGTAAAGTTTTGTTGATCTAGTTCGATGCGAACGTTTGTTACGGGGTATTTATCGATAACGGCTTGAATACGATTTAGAATCCATTTTTGTGTTGTAATTTGTGTTGGTGTTCCATCCACACGAGGTCCAAGTGAGGTTAAATCAACCAAGTTTTTCATAGCACGCTCTTCACTGAACTGATTAAGTGGTGATGTTGCCGTAACTGGTTCTGGCATGCGTGAGGGAGTAATTACTGCGAATAGAGTGGCAAGAGTGAATAGAATAAGTGGTAGAACGATCCATATAAGTACGGGATAGAATGGAGTTGATGGGTAGCAGGTTAAGCACCATCTTTTCAGTGACTCTTTGCGAGTAAGAATAACTGACTCCGCGGATTTCATCGCAGCGTATCCACTAGTTGAACTTCCTGTAAATTGATATGTCTCGACGTCTATCTAGAGCCTTCTTGTATTTTTTGCGACAAGTGACATCCAAACAATTTTACAATACAGTGGTGGTTTCTATTTTGTACATTTATTTCTGACCTAACTTGAATGGTAGCTTGGCCAACGTGTTCAAATAAGATATAATTTTGTCTGTTTTCTCAGCATCATTAAATATACTACTATTTTGACAGAAGTGTCTGACGACCTCCTCGTTTTTCATGACCATTTCTATATTCTCTCCTAATATCTTGTTGCTATGATTGTTAGTTGACTAGGAATCACATACTTGAGTGAATATACAATAAAAGCGCAAAATTTGATTCGATTCTTGAACGGTAGTTCTGACTCCTTGATTGTTACAGTTTGGTTCACATGAGCTACTGCTTGAGCAACCTTACTTGTTAGCATAGTACTTGGTGCAACTTGTGACTGCCGAAGTACAAATGCTTCAAATATTTGCCATGGAGTATAGTAACCTTCTGCCATACTTTTCAATTTCAAACCATGACCACAGAGCGATTCAATTCCAAGAATTAACTCATCATTAATCAACTTGCTGAATCGTTCTTCAAATTCTTCATCTACAGTACCTTCTTTTTGCTTCTTTTCCAAGAACGCTTTCACAACACTTCTACACGTTGATTTCATGCTGTTCACAACACCTTCAGCATCTACTGTTGGTGTTTGTACTGTATTCTCGAGTAGATATCCCAATCGGAACGCAAATTGTTGAAGCATCATTATTTCACACATTAAATCGTCACGATGAACAGGTGAGGACATGATTGCAGTTCTATCATAGCAAGTATCCAAGTACAATCGACTATCCAATAATATTTTCATAAATGGAACAAAATCTCCTGTTTCCAAAATGAACTGTAAAAAGACCATTGATTCCGATTGGAAACGATCTCTTTTCGCGACTATATTGTTAGCATCTATTTGCAAAAACTTACATTGTTGTTGTTCAAAATAGTAAATCGCCTTTTGTACACGTTGATTCAGTAAATTCTTGAAAATGTCATAAAGTGTTCGCTCTTTCCACCCCCATGAAAATTTCATAGTCGTTTGATTCGTAATGACAAACTCCAAAGTCTTCAACACGTTCATCGAAAATGGTGTATTTCTCGTTACGACATTAGCACCTGTTGCTTGCATCATGAGTAGAATCATGGAATGTAACCGATCAAGTAGCGGATGCGAAGTGACTTTCTTTCTTGGAAATTCTCCTTGTTGGAATTTTCTCACCATTTCTTCTTGTTTGGTTTCTTTGACATAACTGGCAAGTAGTTGCTCTTCATCGATTTTTGGTTCGACAACTGGTTCCGGTTTGACAATTGGTGGCGTACTCTTTCTTGGTTCTAGTACAGGTGATGGTGGTGTTGCTTTTCTTGGTTCCGTTGTAGGTGGTGTAACTTTTCTTGCTTGAACTACTGGTTCTTCTTTTGGTGGAGTACTCTTGCGTTGCTGAACAGTTGGTTCTTCCTTGATTGCTGTAACTTGAGTCTTTTTCGGAGCGATTACATCATCAGTTGTTTCTTGCTTTTCGACTTTTGGTTTCTTAACTTTCTTTGGTTCTGTTTTTGGTACTTCCACTTTGATTTCTTCAACTACATCGGAGAACATAACTGCCTTCTTTTTCGTTGGTGATTTGACAGTATCGGATTCTGGTTTCTTTTCTGGTGTATCTTCAATTCCAGCCAAAATGTCCTCAAGTTCTTGTTTCTCCTCTACTGTTGGTGATTGTACTTTGGCTACTGATCCTTTTCGCTTGGATACAATTACTGAACCAGCACGTTTAGATTTGGAAGGTTGCGTTGCTGTTTCTTTCTCTTCTTTTTCTGGTGCAGTGATTGTAGGTTTCTTAACAACTACACTTGGTTTTCTTACAATCTTGGAAGGTTTTTCTTTTTCTACTTCTGCTACTACTGGTGGTTCTTCTGGTGTAATAGTTGGTCGTTCGCGTGCTGTTGCGCTTCTTGCTCTGCCTGCTACTGAAGGTACTACACTGTTGGGCTGTTTGCGAACAATTACACTTCCTTTGCGTGTCTTGGTGAGCGATTCATTTTTGAGGTCTACTGCCGGTGAGACAGAGGTACTTGTTTCCTCTTCATAACCATCGTTATCATCAACTGGAGTTTCTTTTGGTTTGGGTTCTTCTTCCTCTTCAGTTCCGTAACCATCACTTTCCGATTTTTCTTCTTCACTTTGTTCTTTTTCCTCTTCAAGTAACGCATCTACTGCACTAGATGGTTTCTTAATAGGTTCTTCTTCCTCTTCACCACCAAGTAAACTCTCCAACGTATCATCGTCATCATTTGGTCCAGTTTTCACTGGTGACGTATCTCCAACCATTTTCAAAACATCTTGTTCACTATTGTCATTTTCTTCTTCATCGTCATCTTGAACTAAATCTTCCAACAAGTCACGATCTAATCGTACACTTTGTCTAGAAAGACGATTCTTAACATCACGTTCATGTTTCTTGAATGATCGTTCTTCCTCAATGACAGCTTCATCATCCAAACGAATTCGTTCTCTTTCATCGGACTCTATTTCTGCTACAAATCGTTCAACATCGACTTTGTTATTGTGCATAAAGTCAAATAGAATTGTACTTGCGTTTTGGAAAAGTCCATCTGGAATTAACTCTCTATGTTTGGTCAAACAGTAACCCAAATTGGCACTGTTCTTTTGAATGATCAACTTTTTCACAGTTTCGATTGCTTTTTCAACTTTGGCAATATGGATGAGCATCATATGCGCACGTTGCAAATGATCTTGTAAAACTTCCCGCCAGTTCACTGCTTTGAGTGATGATTTCAAAATAAGATCATCTCGTTCTTTTCTCACTTTTTCATGAGCTTCCAACATGGACATTAAAAACTCGATACGTTTCTTGGATTGTTTTTCTATTGCTGCGTTCAAACGATCTCCAATATCTGTAATGTATTCGAGTTCTACTATTTCACGTTTTAACATGAGAATACTTGATCGCAATTTCTTATTCACTTCTGGAGTTGTTCGTACGAGTTCCTCATCAATGGCATCTTCAGCTTCTTGCAACACACGTTGACAACGATCATACTTTTGTGATTCGAGCGCTTTTTCGATGAGTCCCAACAATCGTTCTTCGTTTTCGATTTTTCGAATCGATTCCGTCAACAACGTTTCTATTTCTCGAATATTAAACTCTAGATTGGATTCTAAACGTTCTTGAGTGTTTTCTACTTCGTACAAGAGATCATCTAGAGTCTTTTTCATCACTTCTAGTGATTGCGAAGAGCTCGCGTGTGCTTCTTCTGCATCTGCTCTCTTTTGTAATAGTTTTTTCAACGCATTTCTATGTTTCGTCGCATACTTGAGGATATTCTGGAAACCTTCATTTGCACCCTTACTACAACGATTAAAACTCGTTTTGATGGAAAATACCTGTTGATAATTTCTATGATACTACCCAACGCTTCCACTGATTCATCTTGGAAAGCAGTATCGACCATTGATCTAAATTGTTGTACAATGACTTGTTTCTCATAGTTTTTGATAATATGCAGTTCACTAGCACCAATCGATAACAATATTTTGAATTCAAAGGTTGCTTCTTTAGGATTTGTTCCGACAATATTCACCGTCAGCGTTGATTGCTCCGACTAGCAATATTAGTATAAATAAAAATCACATACACTTTCCACAAACACTACGAGTGGTTTGGATAGTTTGTATCCAGTCAGGTCTTTAAAATCTTCATTAAACATGTTATCTCCAGTACAATGGCATTTGGCACTAAACGGAATACCGTTTAGCGATTTTAGGTATAGTTGGTACTGACCAGGTGAAAGTGGTATTTGATATGGATTCTGTTCTCCCATACCAAGCTCTCCACTCTTCATATAAAACACGGTGTACACTATTTGTTAAAAATGCAAAAAACGCTTGTATACCTTGATATACTTGTATCCTATAGGAGCATTTTTCTGCTCTATTATTTGCCACAAATTTGACTAGTAAATTGGTGCTAACAGCGTTCAAAGGTGTACTTAGTTCGGTAGACCACGTCATTCCACGTTCGATATTATCCTTAGTGTCTGTAAAAGTCCCTAAAATTGTGAACGGATTGTATAATGCGTACCTGTGCTCGTAACTGTCGCGGCAAAGGGTTGCTTCGAAAATCCCATTTTTAACTTGGAGCAATTGGTTATCGTTATTCGGAATTTGCCAGACGGCACTTGCACGATTACTTCTTTTGTACCATTTTGAATATTCCCCTCTAGTTTATCTATTTCTTCTAGGTCTGTTTTGTAAGTTTGTGTGAACATAAAGTCGTACGAATATTCTCTTCGGTACTTGGTTCTTCCATCTTTTGGAATTTGAATGATGTACCTGTGTTGAGCGCAGAGAACATTTTTGTTTGTGGACGAAACAGATTGAGCTTTCACCTGTCAAAAAGTTACAATCACAAGGACCAACACAAGAGACATAAAGCAACATTGGTGGCTTCATTCTTGTTTATAAAGTTCATAGAATCTTTGACTGTTCGTTGCTCTTAACACGTAACGAAGATCAGAGTTAATTCTCTCATAATCATCCCCAACAAATGTTTGTACCACGTTCAACAAATCTTTGTGTTCATTTAGCAGCTCTTCAGACGTTCCATTCATCGCCAACATGGCTCCCAAATCAGTTTCAAATCCACTTCCTTGATTTCTAAGTACAGGTAAATCGATCATATGGATTAAATTCAATCACCAAAATATTCGCACTATCCAAATCGTTCGCGATTTTTCCTGAGACCAGCGAAGCGGTGGTGTTGAACTCATTCGTTTGAGGAATAATCGCAAAATCAATAACACAATTCTCATATGGAATCTTGTTCTTGACAGTGTCAAAGTAAGATCGAATCTTTTCTGCAATTTTGTCTTGTTCGAGTTCAATATGTGCAAAATAGATCATGTCAAAGTACTGCGATAGAGCGACTAATTTTCTTCCATAAACAAATCCTCTAAACTCGTTACTCACTGGGAAGTTGTACCATTTTCGAACACAAATATGAACTCCCCACTCTTTTCTCAAATCAGCATAGTCCAACGCTGATTTCAAATCTTCATACACGCGTTCGCTACTTGTTAATAGTTCCAGTGCTTCATCAGCATTTTGTATGCGAAGTGATTGAATTTGTGCTGTGAAGAAACTCAAGAATTCGTAGTTTTGTAGATCCATAACATCTCCATGCTCGTCATCGTCATCTTCGTCGCTGTATTGTTCATCTTCGTCGCCATCACGTTTGTGTTGTTCTCTTTTAAATTCATTTGAGTTCTTACTAAATGTCGATTGATGTTCCAAGAGGTCTTTCAAAAGTTTTTTCATTCTAGTCGTTTGGAAACCAGAATCTTTTGGGCTTCTGGCAGATGAACGTACGAATACGCCTTGCGAACTTTCTCCTGCGACATCTTTGATACATAATTCTATTTTTTCGTGCAACGTCGAATAGATGCGTTCGTACTCGCTTTGTTCGATAGTATTTGGTACTTGTAGAATCTTCTTAGCGTATGTTTGAAGAATAACAATTGCATCTTCCCGCGTAAGACTCAGAATATTTGTTTTGAACGTGAAATCTTTGCACTGCTCGTACCAACGATCAATGTTGTACAAATCAGCGTTGTTGAGGTAGTCTATCTTTTCCTGTTGCCACTCGGTTACTTGTGTGTCAGTCATTTTGGAGTTTGCACGATGAGTGTTGATGTTTCGCGCATGGTTGGCCAAGCAAGACTAACCAAGCTCGATGAAAACATGAACTAAACTGAGAACTTGCAAATCTTGAACAAATTGATGAAAATTTCAAAGTTTACATAATAATTTCCCAATGAACAACAAATGGAACTGAAAATGCAACAACAGTAATACTAGCTTAACGTTAGAAACTACAAAATATTAAAATACATAATTATTAACAATGTTAGCGGTGCGATAGGTCCATCTATGGCTTAAAACGCTAGATTGGATCTCGTATTATAAGAATTCACGTTAGACGAACTCTAATTACACCAAATTGGGCGGTGGAAGCTTCGGGTGAAGCTACCAGTCGATTTCTATTGGTCAGGAGCGTTTGCCTCAATTTCGAAATGCGGGTTAGTCTCCTTGCTACGTAGTATAAATACCGCGAACGGTTTTTCAAACCACATCACAACAAACACAAAACACAACAACATGGGTAAGAAGGTTGAATCACAAAGCAGTGGATCTGATAGCGAGTCCGACTACGAACAAGAGTTCGAGCAATCCACCTCTGGCGCATCTGATGCCACACCTAAGCCAGCCAACACTCTAAAGAAGGGACAATACATCGTCGTCGACAACAAGCCATGCAAAGTTATCGATGTAACTTTCTCAAAGAATGGAAAGCACGGTCACTCTAAAGCAAACTACATCGCCACCGACATTTTCACTGGAAAGAGGTACGAAGAGGTTTGCCCAAGCAGCAGGATCTTGTTCTCACCTGTGGTTGAAACTGCTACATACACACTCGTCGACATCAGTGAAGATGGTTACATGCAATTGCTTGATGAAAACAATTCGGTCAAGGAAGACTTGAAATTGCCAGAAGGTGAAGACGGCAAGAAGATTGAAATGCTCTTTGGCTCCTCTGAAGAATCTGTTCTAATTGGAACAATTTCAGCGATGGGAATGGAAGGTGTAACAAGTATCAAAGTACAATAAATAATGGTTAATAGTAAGACCTTCTATTTCGCGTTCACCCTTTTGATCAATCGAAATGACCTTGTAACACCTTGCTGTCACAAATGTCAAACAAACTAGGCGAAGTGCTGTTCATGCTAACTGTGCTTCTAGTAAGCATTTGTCAGACCAGTGCTATGTCGTTCTATGACAACAAACTAGTACCGATGTCACCAATACACATTCCTAGTCAACAGTTGCCTGATTTATCGGCTTTATCCTATGATTACACAAATGACCAACTGTACGCGACTACGAAGAATGAAAACACGCTAACTATATCACAATACGATCTAGGCACGGAATCTTTCTCGCAATCGGCTCAAATAACGCATGTGGATTTAACAAAACCTTCCCAGTGCTATGTTGCTCCACATAATGCACAATTAGTTTGTATCTATGCTACTGTAGAAGGCTCCTACAACGCCACAATATTTCGTGACATGAATTTGTGTGCACCGTACACGATACAACTCATCAACAACCATACACAGTTTGATGCAATTCTATTCCAAGATGAGATTGGGTTTTTGAACATTTTACTGTGCTCTAGTCCACTAACGAGTATTCTATTTCGCATAGACAACGCGTTCGTAATTCGATCCGCTCCTATTACTGCCGTAACAACAGATTCCATTCCCGTCATATTTCAACAAAGCTCGGAAACATTGTACATTGTTTCTTTCGCGAATAGTTTTTACGTGCTGACTACTATCGACAAACAAAAGTTGAAAAATATTGCCAATATAAGATTACCGAACGGGTTACTAGTGGACGCACACAAATCATCATTCTTCTTTCAGAATAGTTTATTCATCATGAGATACAGAAACAATCGTTTAATTCTACAAATCCTACCTGGTCCAAGTTTCTCATCAATATCATACACGGATATACCAGGAATGTATCTTGATACACTTACATCAAGTACATTAGAGTTTTTAGAAATCAATAGAGGAATCGTACTCGCGTGTGACCATAACCGAGTCTTAATTACAAGTTTTAGCGTTACTCCAGATCTATCTCTAAGCCGAGTTGTACGAGGATTAGAAATTCATGGAAACTATACCGCAACCCAAGCATCGTTTGTATCACTAGAAGGTATCGATGGATTTGGTTACTTGCTGAGTCAAAGTGGTGCTTCTTTGAATGTCACTCGTGTTACACTAAATGACAAACGAGAGTATACTATGACTGTACCAGAAATGGGAAGTATCAAACATGGAATGGGTTTGAAAACACTTACAGGAGAGTATTTAGTTGTCGGCACAAGTAGTGGTATGATACTACGGACTGATACTACTAATCAACGATATGATGCAATTTATGGGAGAGGTACACTCGCGTGTGGTACTGTTGATGAGGGAAAAGGTTTTTACAGTAAGTGAAAAATTGGATTACTCATGTTTTAGTACTTGCATCTCCCACTGGTGCACTTCAATTACTAGTAGTAGATATAGACACTTTTGATTATAATTCAAGTCTTTTACCGTTCACTGGTGTATGTTTAATAACAAAAAAACTAACAAATTTAGACCATTGAACAATGTACAGTTGTTACCCATCAAGAACGAAAGTATTTAGCCGCGTTAAACTTAAAAGACCAACTCGTTGTGAGAATCGATTTAAATTCACAAATGGTAGTCACATTGCCTGTCGATATATACACAGGTACACCATGGCTACTCTTACCGGACAACAAGACACTATACACAGTAGATTATAATCAAATACGAAGGTCAGGACTTTTCATTTTGAAAACGATAGATGGTACGCATATACCGTCGTTTCCTATTACATGTGCTGTTTACTATAATGATAACTTGTACATGACTTCTAATGATGGTGTATTGATGAAAATTAGCACCGATATGATGCAAATTGAAAAGATTGCGACAAATATCACGTGTTATAGCGCAACAGTACATGAAGACGCGTTATACTTTTATTCACGTATGTTTTATACTATACAAACTAACTTTTTAGCGACTGGATTCGTACATCGATTTAGATTGAGAAACATGTTTGGTAATCCAACATTTTTGTACACAGCACTAGAGTACGTCGCCTAAACATACACTAACCTCGTTAGTCTTATACAAATATCAAGTACACACATTGTTTCAGAATCATCGTTTGTAATAGGTTCTGTACTCTACGTTACACATCATGAAGGTTCCATACATCGACTAAACGTCGAAACACCAATACTCTCACAAAAGAGTGTCATCGTGCTATTTGGTATTCTACTGATTGTGTTTTTCATTATTTGCATGGGTTTCACATTACTCGTTTATTTGATTCACTACAAAGTCATTAAAATTCCAAGAATAAGAATTAGACGACCCAAGAGGATCGTTGGTGATTCTTTACTTGATGAAGAAGATCCCATACTCCCGCATATTGGATCAAACACGAGTGTGAAAAGTGATACAAGTGCGACATCTTCACTTTCATTCCTCGCAAAATCGTTACAAATAGAACGTAGTGATTTGGAAATCATCAAACGTATTAGTGAAGGTTCATATGGTGTTGTATTTTTGGGAAAATATAGAGGTTCACACGTTGCCGTTAAGAAACTCAAAATTGATGATCCAGTATCATTCGAACAAGAAGTTAGTAGTTTAATATCGCTTCGACATCCCAATATTGTTCTCTTTATCGGTGTATGCGCGACAGGCGAGTACAAACTTATCGTAACAGTATGTTTATCATTCATCAACACTAATATTGTAGGAATTCTGTTTTAATTTTAGTTTGGATCATCACTTGTACAAAGCAAGATCTCCATCGAGTGCTAGACATCGCGCATTCCCATTACGCAAAAAGATTGAAATTTTAATCGATGTCACACAAGGAATGATGTACTTGCATGGTCTAA
>JAESGV010000648.1_pt1 | contig 15035 bp, 15 predicted proteins | sample 9269781 | NCBI WGS metagenome assembly JAESGV01 (sample SAMN15741586, study PRJNA653496) | algae metagenome | isolation source: Tildeniella torsiva UHER 1998/13D and co-occurring heterotrophs from... | place: Slovakia: Slovak Paradise National Park, Hrabusice, Kosice Region | collected 2000-01-01 | reverse complement strand
ACGTTTTATCTCCATAAGAAGACCAAATAACGTGATATTTGTCAGTGATAGGTAGTAGTGGATCCAAAACGATCATATTTGAAGAAGGATCTTTCATCAAGGCAAATAGTTCCTTGATGTAAAACACTCCTACTGCTACTCCTATATGATCGTTTTGTGGTCCGAATATGGGCGAGAATAAAATCAACCCTCTCCAACCTTCTATCAAATCAAACGTTTGTGTTGCTGTTTCCGAACGTGTATCTCTTGCTTTGTAGATGGGTCCTATTTCCCATTCACTACTCAGTAGATTCATTCCTATAATATCTTTAAACGTTGCCAATGGAGCAGAATGAAAAATCGGATAGTACTCTGTATAATTTGGTGATTTGTAGATAGTATTGTTTGGCCCCCAGTCTTGTATTTCAAAGCTATCGAAAACCTTTCCTAATTGTCGTGCTTCCTGGGTAAACGTGGCTCTATCTTCATGTTTGACAACTGGACAGAATTGCAGACCTGCTGTACCATTGATAATCGCTCTACCAATGTTAATATACGGAACAAAATCGTCCCAAAAGTTGATGGATCCGTTGGATATTGAATAGACAGCGCTGAGACCACATACGGCACGTATGGTATCTCCCATAATCGTATTCAACCGTACTGTCTGTGAGTTTGCGACTTCTTCGAGAGCTTTCTGTGAGTTTTTGTCATCGTTTTGTTTCTGTTCTAAAAAAATTCCGACTCCAACAGAGGCACCAATAACTAGGATAATAATCTGGAACTATTAGAATTTGAAATAATGGTACCGTGGCAAGGAATATAGAAATATTAAACGTTGACATGCACCGCAAACAAAAGTTTTTTTGTTTTGGTAGGTTTAAATTTTTCATTTCAAATTCGTGGTACAGGTCATCCTCTTCTTTAGTAGAGAAACTTGGAAGAAGAGCCTGCTTTAGCGAAGGTCTCATATGTCAATTTTTACAATGGGAAAGCCAACCAAAAAACCAGAACACAATGTCATACGCTGCGTTCAAGATTTGGAAAGGTGTATCAGAATATTTTATTAGTGTTCCAAAAGAATCACATTTCTATGAAAAGGGAGTTCTTACGCCTGAAGAATTCGTTACCGCAGGTGATTTAATAGTTACCAAGTGTCCTACGTGGTCATGGGCTTCCGGTGAACCATCAAAACGCAAAGATTATTTACCAGCCGACAAACAATTTTTAATCACAAAAAACGTACCATGTCTAAGAAGAACAAAAGCGTTAGAAGATGATGCTAGAGACGAAGAAGATATGGAAGGCGGAGATTGGGTAGCCACTCACACAAGCAAAAATAGTAACTTTTATCCTTTTTTTTATTAACATTAATAGAGGAAGTAGAAGAAGTGGAAGAAATAGAAACAAAAGAAGAGGAAGACGATGATGACGTTGCAGATATAAACGATTTTGAAGATGTCGAAGAGGACGACGTTGCCGCTGTGACAACTACATCAAATAACCAAGACGTCATTTTGAAGACCAGAACTTACGATTTGAGCATAACATATGACAAATATTATCAAACACCACGTGTTTGGTTGTTTGGTTATGATGAGGTACAGAACATTTTAAGATAATTTTAACCACTCTTCTAGAATCGCAATCCACTGGTAACAGAAAAGATTTTAGAAGATATTCATGCGGATTATTCAAACAAGACAGTTACGATTGAACAACACCCACATTTAAACGCATTGAATGCTTCTATTCATCCTTGCAGACATGCAGACGTTATGAAGAAGATGGTAGAACGGTTAGCAGATGATGGCAAGTACATTAGAGTAGATTTGTACTTGTACTTATTTTTGAAGTTTATTTCATCAGTTATTCCGACAATTGATTATGATTTCACTATTACTACATAAATTTATTTTTTAATTTGATTAATGTGATTGCATTGTTTGCATGTACGTAGTAATTCATCATTATAGTATCTATTAATAATTGGTGCTAACTGTGTACCCATGTCAACACATTGAAACCCTTCTTCATGAACAATTGCTCTACAATTGTCGCAGTACCAACGCATATAGTCTATTTCTCCCAATTTTCTTTCTAATTCTACAACTAAACCGATTGTATCTGCTGGTCTTTGTGGTGAATGTGGTACACGTGCTGGTAAAGTAAACATTTCTCCCTCTTTGATTGGTATATCTTTAAATTCAACTCGATCAGTTACAGTTGGGTCTACGATTCTTAAGACCATGTCTCCTTTTATCTGATGAAAAAACTCTTCGTGCTCTTCAATGTGAAAATCTGTTCTTTGATTTGGACCTGCGATAACCTGCACTTTGAATTCGTCACCGTACATCAGTGCATTTCCAACTGGTGGTGACAATTGTTTTCTGTGCTCTTGCACCCAGTTTTCAAAGTTATACGGACCATGCATTTTGTCTTTTCTTTGTTTTTGATTGCTTTTGGTTGACAAGGCAAAACACAAGAACAAAGATGGCTTCGTTCAATCCATTGTTCTTTACTAGTGCGAATAAAAAGAAGAGAATACAGAAAGCATGGGTGGATCACATGTCACACGATATCGTTATCTTAAATGAGTGTTTTGGCGAGGAGTTTTATAGATACATCGCTAGAGACACAAAAGATGTACAAACTGTGATTAATGATACGATAGAATCGTTCGATTTCGAAAGTATCAAAGATATCGATCCAAACATAGTCGTCTTATACAAAAGAGCACAACCAAGCATTGATCATGTGAAACAATGTTTAAAAGATAGCTTATCGCAAGACACGATGAACAAATTCAAATCGTACGTTCAATTGCAAAGCTTTAGCGCAACAAAACAACACAATTTTAACGTTCGTGAACCAAAACTCGTATCGGTACACGCAACCAACAAGGCAGAGTTTATTTTGCCTCAAACTCACAGAAAATTACTTACTGGCGACTTGAAGAAAAAGTTATCAACTGATGAATATGCATTGTGTGAACTAATAATGGCCAATGTAGTAATCCAAGTCGCACAAGATTTTTTCGTCAAATTGATCGAAAAGAAAGAATGGAATAAACTTTCGACGAGCGATATGCAAGACCAATTGAAGAAGATGTTGTCTGAAAGATGCAGTAAGAACAATATAGATGTGAAGAAAGTCAAAACGAGAATGGTAGGTAGAGAAGAAGTTAATATCTTCGATGCAGAGAAACAAGAAGATCCCACAGTTAACTATATCATGAATATAGTAACAACAATTCTAGTTGCATTCCTATTGTACCGCATGTTCGGTCCAAAATAAAAGTTTGTCACTTTTTTTTTGTACGGTGTGAATTGTAAACGATCACTCAAACACGCAACAGACAGTTGAACGATGATGTTAATGAGGATAAAATCTTCCATATTCGCTAGTAAAATATCAAACAATCGTAAAGTTGCGATGAATACTGCTAGCATGTTCTTCATTTAGAAAAACAATAACAAGCAAGTGCGCTAAAATGTCTCAACCTATAGCTTAGAACTAAATAAAGGAGGATAACAGGACACAACTACCTGGGTAGGTAGATATTTTGATCTCATTACGCGAACCTTTTACTACCGTTCATAGAATCACGAGGTATAGGTATGAAATCAATAGTACTTGTACTCATCATCTTGCTGGAAGCTGTAGGTATGTTTTGAAAATTATTTCTCATGTACAGTGCATGGTCAAAGCTGTGGAGGATCACTAAAGCTCTATGCACTAGGTTACATGCAAGGAGGTGGTTTTTTGGCAGACGGTAGTCCAACTACAACATACCTCTATCCAACTGAAATACAAACTACTAGTATTGGAAATTATTCTGAAATAGCTCTCTCATGGAGTTCAGCAGTTGTCATAAACTCGCAAGGCGTTATGTTCTCATGGGGTATCAACTCTGGGTGTAAGAAATAGAAGCTTTTTCTTACGCTATAGATCAACTTGGTGACAATACGAACGTTGCAAAAACAACACCTGTTGAGGTAAACACTACAAATGTTGGGACCAAGTTTTGGAAAAGTGTAAAATGTGGATATCAAACGTGCATCGCACTCGCAAGTGATGCAACTACAGTAGTATGGGGGTTAGGAACATACGGTACTGGCGACGGCACTACGAGTAATAATATAAGACCAGTGCTAATATCGCGAACAAATATCGGACCAAAAATAATTACGAGTATCGCCCAAGGGATGTATCATGGTATCGTATTAACGTCCGACGGATTAGGTACATTTTTATTACAAGTTTTAATTTTTCACAGTATACTCATATGGTCAAAATACTGTTGGTCAGTGTGGCGACAATACAACATCACTAAGAACTACACCAGTACCTGTTGCCATTACTTGGACAGGAAGAACAATTACAAATATCACAGCAGGAGGTGCATACAACATGGCATTAGCTTCAGGTATAAATAGTTTGAGAAAATATAACAAAATTTAGATGGTAGTGTATGGGGATGGGGAGTTATTTATAATGCATATATGACTGGATCAACGGCAACATTTGCAACCATTGGAGCAGGAGATGGTGGTAGTACATTCAGAACTACCGCTGTACAAGTAACGTTTCTATCAACAACTCCAGCACCTGGAGCAACAGTTGTAGATATGAGTGCTGGATCGATACATGCCATGCTTTTGTACAGCGATGGAACAGTATTTAGTTTTGGAGCAAATATCAACAAAACAGTAACTTTTTCATGTTTTAACATTATAGATCGGAGATGGAACTAGTACTGTTAGACGAGCTTTTGTTGCTGTCACCGCGATCGCACAGTCACTCCAACCAGGAGAAAATGTTACAAGAGTCGGTGCAGGTCATCAAAATAGCATAGTTATGACGAACAAGAAGCGTTTACTTGTATGAGAGATATTAATATTTTTAACAATAGGTTTGGGGAAGTAACAGTTGGGGTCAACTTGGAGGCGCAAACACAGCAATGTCATACTTTCAAGAGACACCAGTAGAGCTATTTGTACCAGGAAAGCGATTTCAAAAATTTGCTGTAGAAGGAGGGTATATGCCATATGTTTCTTTCATTCTTGGATCTGATGGATGTGATTATTCTGTGAATTTGGCACCAAAAGCAAAATCTTATTGTTCTGGAGCAGGAACAAACACGGTTTATAGAGTAGGAGGAAATAACTTTGGCGATTATGGCGGTAAGTTGGTATACATCACAACTAATATATAGATGGAACAGCTGCTTCAGGATCACTAATAGCAAAAACACCTAGACCTGTTGACATGTCTGGAAATATGTATGGAGAGACGATCGTTGATTTGCACAGTGGAAACACATACGCAGTTGCGCTAGCTGATTCTGGCAGCTTGTACTGGTGGGGATCATACAATTCTGTTCAAAAATGTATGTTGTTTTGTTACTTTTTAACTTTAGTGACTCCGTTCAGATTTGATACTAGTGGAGTAATCTACTCAAACAAGATAATCATAGACGTATCTGCTGGATTTTGTGGTGGTTTGGCTATAACTAGTGACGGATTAGTTGTTGGTTGGGGCACACTACCAAACGTTATAGGCTCAGGAACAGCTCGTAATAGCATTATTAGTATGACGCCATACAACGGAGTAATAGGTAGCTGGAGACTACCCTCTAAAGTAGCTGTTGGAGGATCACATTCCATAGTTATGACAACAGATGGTTCGTTATTCTCTTCTGGAGCAAATACAAACGGTCAACTGGGTTCTGGAGGTAACACAATTGTTCAATTCTAACATTGCAAGATTTAATATCAGTAGTAAGAGTCTATCCAGGAGCAGTGGCCAATGCTGGAAAAACTTTTGCAAAGATATCGGTCGGTGGAGATTATAATTTAGCTCTTGCTACAGGTAACCAAAAGTTGCAATTACTAACTAGTAGATTCTAGTGTTTACGCATGGGGAGCGTGCTACATATCAGCTTCAGGCGTAACAGTAGGAGATGGTGCTACTGTTGTTAGACTGGTTCCAACACTTTTGAGTAGTTTATACTTTGGTAATAAGACGATTGTTGATGTAAGTGCAGGATATAGAAACGGTGCAGTGTTAGCAAATGATGGTACTTTGTACACTATGGGAGACGGTAACTACTACGCAGTGAGTTATAAAGCTTTATGATACTAACTCATATAGCATGGGTTTTCTACAACGGGTCGCAATCCATACGCGGCAAACACATACATCGATGATATAATTAATCAAAATGAGTTTATTACTGCTGTGTTTGTCTCAGGTTTCAACTATGTAGTGCGAACCAACGCAAGTAGATTTTTCATTTGGGGAGACAATTCACAGGTAATAATTTTGTCATACTACTAAATCGTACAGGGACAAGCTACTGTTGGTAGTACAATCTTAACACCTATGAACCCAACAGAGATTTATATTCCCAATTCTAAAATAGCATTCATATCAAGAGATGTAGACAGTCTTACAGCCCCGCCAGTATCTGGAAAATTCGGATATTACATAGCAACTGATGGCTGCACATATACGTCTCCAAACATTACTGCAACAATTGAAACATGCAATACAACGACAACATTATATGCAGCAGGTGTAGGTTCAATGTTGGGAGACGGAGTGGGATCAGATCGATGGACTTTTGCTCCTGTGTTAATCCCCTCAAATGGTGGACAGGTTGTCAAAGTTGTAGCCTCAAGTTATAACATGCATGCTCTTACGTCATTGGGAAAAGTGTATTCATGGGGAACAGGTACAAATGAAATTGGAGATGGAGCTAACACTGCTCGTACAACTCCTGTTTTGATTGATATAAGTGTAGGTGTGCCATCGCGAACAGCTCTAGCAATAGCAAGTGGTGTTAGACATACTATCATTCTGACATCAGATAACGCATTGTTAGGATTTGGTGAGAATTCTAATTGTATGTATGCCTTATTTTATTAACAACTAGATCAACTTGGAACTGGAGATAACGTTTCACCCAAATTATCTCCTGTATTAACAATGAAAGGCCAATTACAAGGTGCTTTGATACAAGATGTTGCAGCAAATGGAAACAATTTATACGGTACATCTTATGCACTAACATGTATTTTGTTTATGAAAATTTTAATATTTTTAGCGGATGGAAAAGTTTTCTCATGGGGATATGGTGGTTATGGAAATATCGGTGATGGTGCGACTGTATCAAGAGCATTTCCTGTTCGAGTTTACGGCATCTATACAAAGACAGTTGTAAAACTTGTAGCGGCAGCATATGGAGCGTTTGCGTTAACTTCAGGTAGTTTTGCTATTACCTGCTTACATTATGTAGATAATCAGCTGTATGGCTGGGGAGGGTTATTTGTGAACGCAGCGGCTAATACAGGTGCTCCTTCAACAACTGCATATTTAGGCCCATGTGATGGAACATTCACAGGTAAAACATCTCCAGTGTTAATCGACGGAAATACATATTTTGGTGGAAAAACTATAGCTGATATCAGTCTAGGAATATTCCAAATGCAAGTGTTAACTACTGATGGATCTCTTTATCGTTGCGGAGATAACACATACAATCAGTTCTTTGACGGAGCGGCAGTAGCTACAAAGACTACATTTATAAATGTAACAGCATCATACAAACCAATGTTTAGCACAGCAAATGAAACAATTACTGCTGTGTACTCAAACGAGTATCACTCTACATTAGAAACAGATCTTGGAAAGTATGTCTCTTTATATCGATATTCACTCTTAGATTTTATCACTGGGGTACTAACTGGAAAGGTGAGCAAGGTACAGGTTCAGCAGTTACAAGTACTTATTATGCTACATTCACTGAGATTGGATTATCAACAAATGTACCAATTATGTATGGCTACCAAACGTTCCCTGCAAGTCAACAATGGGCCAACTTTTTACTTGGTGGTGGATGTGCTGCACCTGTTACCAGTTTCAACTTGAGTTGTACATCATCATCACTAAATCTGTATGGATTTGGTGCAAGTAATTACGGACAAGCTGGCGATGGAAATGGTGCTACAACAGCTAGAGCAAATCCATCAGCAGTGCTAACAAGTGGAGCTTTAAACGGCGTTAATTTAATTGACGTTGTTTTAGGTACAGCTCATGTTGCTGCTTTATCTTCTGATGGAAAAGTATGCGTTTTTATATTGTATAACTTCTAGGTTTATACATGGGGCTCGTCAAGTCAAGGTCAAGCTGGTAACTAAAATAATATGTCATTAACATCATAGGTACCGGTTCAACTAGTAGCTCAGTTCCTATTCCTGCTCAGGTGGGTGGATTGATTCTGAACAAAGTTGTATCGCAAATTGCAACGGGAGATCTTCATCTTTTAGTGCTGACAGCTGATAATCAACTCTATGGTCAGTTTAATATCAAAAGTCTTACATTTATGTAGCATGGGGAAGAGGAATTGATGGTAATATACTTATTATATTAACATATTTCAGCTACAATGGGTGATGGAACGTATGGGTCAGGCGTTAACGTCAACTCTCTGCCTAAGGCTGTAACGAGAGGACCAATAGGAAATTCCCAAATAACTAGCATTGCTGCTGGAGGAGCTCATTCCATAGTTGTTGCTAGTGGAAGGGTTTATACATGGGGAACTAATTCATTAGGAGCACTAGGTGATGGCTCTGTAACTACTCCTAGCCCTAGTAAGTTGTATCTGCTTGTCATTTACATTAGCTATTCAAACTACTCCAAGATTGATTAGTTCAGTTGCTGGCAGTGCGTTAAAGGGAAAGCGCGTTGTTAAAGCTTCAGCAAGCTTCTTGTACTCTTTAACGTAATGTTATTCTTTATTACTAACAAATAGATTGGACACTGATAGTAATGCTCTATATGGATGGGGTGGTGTTAATTACGCTAGTTCCTACTTGCCTGGTTTATCAGGAGTAACAACAGCTAGAACAATAGCAACAGCTGTTACTCCTTTTGGTGCAGGTAAAACGATTGTGGATATATCAGTGAGTAAAGCGCTAGCCTTAGCTCTCATGTCAGATGGTACTGTTTATGGATTCGGTGACAATAGTGTAAAGCAGGTATGTTCATACAGTTCAACACTAATGTTAGATTGATGATACTGCTAATGGATACTACACTGCTTTTACGTTGCAAAACAAAACGTATTCGTTGCTTCCGGATGAAAGGATTATTGCAATCAACGCTGGTTATCAGAACGTTGCCCTTCGAACAAGCCTTGGTCGTGGGTTGATATGGGGAGCAAACCCTCAATATAATACAGGATTGAACACAGGCTCTACAGCCACTGTTATTAATCCAACTCCAATTAGCATTGGAGGAAATTTTTCATATAATATAACAATACTAAAAACAAGTGCATGTCCAAATTCAGGAGGATTGTACGGATTTGTTGGGATCGGTGGTTGTACCTATACACTGGCTAAAATAATCACTCCATGTTGCTCACGTACTTCGTTCAATCTAACTTTCAACATGAATGGCGAAAAAGGAGCATGTTGTCCACTAGGCGCTGGGCCATCAGTTGCGTCGCCATCATCTGGTGTTGTAGCTCAGACACCAGCTCCAACAACTATAGCGCCAACTACGACACCTACACCTACTACAACAAATCCGCCTACACCAACACCGACAACCACAGCTGAAACAACCACCACGGATGCGCCTACTACTACTGCTGCTTTAACTACTAGTACGCCAACACTGGTACCGACTACAAGCACTGAGCCTCCTACTACAACACATACAGTTACAACTAGTACACCAACAACTACTAGTTCTCCAACTACGACCGTTACATTAGCAACAACAGAACAACCATCTACCAGTACTGGATCATCTACTACTTTTGTCCCCACACCAAATATACAGACTTCATCTGAGGCACCAACAACCACATTACAGACAGTATCAACTGCAAGTGATACACCTACTGATACGCCCACTGGTACTCCAACTTATGTAACTACAACAACGGAGACACCTACAACCACTACTCACGCAACACCTACAGCAACACCTTTTATAACAGATGTACCAACAACTACAGGCACTGATATACCAACAACTGAAGCGCCTACAACAACTCCTACTCCTGCAGATCTGACAACTACCGTTGAGCCTACAACTACTGCCGTAAGTACTACAGATGTGCCTACAAGTACACAATCTTCTACAGCAACACAAGTATCCACTACAGATATTCCAACAACGGGAGTGTCACTGACATCAACAGAGATTTCTACCACTACTGAAGTGCCTTCAACAGTAGCCACTACCGACACCTCTACTAGCACTCCTACACCCAGTGATACACCACCAGATACATCAACTATGGTTCCTAGTACACCTACTGATACAGTCACGCCAACTTATACACCAACAGACACTAGTACTGATACACCAACACCTACTGATGTAACAACCTCAGAGGCTCCTACAACCACTGGCCCAACAACTACAACTGAGGTGCCTACAACTTTAACAGCAAGTGATACTCCAACGGATACGCCCACCAGTACTCCAACGTACATATCCACTACAACTGAAGCACCTACAACTACTATAGTCGCGCCAACAAATACAGATACATCGACAATAGCACCAACTACTACAGAGACACCAACAACTACTGGTACTCCAATAACAGTCGAACCTACGACTACTATGGATAGCACAACGACTACAGATATTCCAACAACTACTATGCAACCATCAACAACGCCAACAACTACAGATACGCCAACAACAATTACACCTCAAACGACCACAAAAGCACCAACCACAACCAGTTCACCTACAACGACTGTACCTACTACAGCTTATCCAACTACAACAACTAATCCAACTACTACAGCCCCAACAGAGTCCATTAGTATCCATTTACTAGATTTTAATAATGCAACGTTTGGAGATACTGTAATAGAAGGATCAGAAAAGATTGACATCGTGACAACCAACACTACTGATGGAATATCTATTGCGAGTACTTTTTCAGCTACTTCCAAGTCTAGAAGATCATTATCAACAAAAGGTGGATACACTTTCAACAACACAGTTGCATTTGTTTCATTTTCAATTGATCCAGCAACTACAACCGGTAACATTGTTGAACTGTGGATGTACGGAACGAGTAGCAACTATGTTGAAGTTTATTTATCAATTGCTCCAACTAGCTTTGTACAGCAAATGACAGTAAGCTTTTCAAGTGCGTCTTCTCCTACACCACAACTGCAAGCTAAAAGTTGTGCATTCCAGAAAGGAGTTGTATATCTATTACGAATGCAACTGTTGCAAAATCCATGGACTGTTAAGAGCGAGTTGTTGTCAGCAACAAATGCAGTAGTTTGTACGAATAGTATGCTAGTGAATGAATTCAATGCAGCATCATTCTTCTCATCACCGTTTACATATGTTCTATCACAATCATCAAGTGGTATGACAGCAAGAAGAGATTTAGCAGGTGACCAGGAAACAATGTCTATTAAAGTGAACAAAATGGGAGTAACATGCGCTACAGGTAGCTGTAGTTCTGTAAGTACCTCAAACACAAAGTCTAGTTCTTCATCAAGTTTGAATATTACATTGATAGCTGGTATTGTTGCTGCATTTGGAGGAATAGTAATCGTAGTTATATTGACTGTGCTTATTATTGCTGCAATTATTGTCAAAAGAAGAAGGATGCGCAAGGTTAATATATATGAGCCTGCTACAGATTCTGAAGTAGAAGAGGAGAATCATGATGACGAGGAACAAGATGCTCAAAATATTACAACATACAATGCTTTTGCTAATACGGTAGAAATGTAGTACATTAAAAGATTCTTTTTCATTAAAATTTAAAATTGCCTTACACTATAATATAAGCTTAAAGTGCGCAATAGCAAGGGTGTGTATCGCTAGTTGTCAATCATTCAGATTCCGATGAATTGATGTGCCGCTGTACCAACCGTCGTAGTAACGTTCCAAACATATCAGAATCTGCAACAAGGCAAGGTGCATCTATGCCAGACAAACCAGTAATCGATATCGAAGGGTTAATAAATTTCACTGACCAAAAGCTTAGCATCATCAAGAACAAAGATGCAAAGGCAGAATGGGATTACTTCAAATCTAATTTTGTTTACGACAAAGAAGTAAATGAGTACCTGGTAGCCGGTCATGAACCAAAAGCCATAGTAGTACATAGAGGAATATCTGCCCCATCAAAATTAGCGGTGTTTCGTCAATTATTCAGTGAAATTTGTGATATTCGAATGGTATACATGGAACAGACAAAGTATAAAGACAACAATGTGAATTGTTGTATTATATGCTGTTACGTTGGAACCAGTGAACAAATATGTGAGAAACTATTAGAAAATGAGCAAACTGCATCAATTTGTTGGATATTAGTAGAAACATGCTATGATGTTCGTTCTTTAATTTGAATAGAATAAATTTAAAATTTTTTAATAGCTGTCCTTGTTTGCGCTTTTTACTTGGTTTAAAAGAGTGAATATTAATAGTATCCTTTTTAAGTCTTTTGCGCACTTTACAGTGACAACAAGCTCTTTAATATCAATAGTTACTTTGGTGGCCTTCCTCTTTTCTTTTTTATCTTGGCAGAAATAATCAAAAAAGCAATAGTATCTGTAACTTTCAATGCTTTTGTGCTTATATGGCTAACAACTAGCTCTGCATTACTAATTCCTGCATTAGAATTGTTTTCTGACTCATATTCAATAACAGAAGCTTCTTCTTCCTTTCTGTCACTTAAATAACTCATGTCTGCTTCATTAATTTCCAAATACTGCTTTATCTCATTCTTAGCATCTTTGTTCGCAGATTCAAACAACTTGTCATCATAATCATTGTAGTTATTTAAAATGTATGATGCTTTCTAATGAGCTAGTCAATGATCCTTTTATTTCCTTCCATTATAACAAATATAATATTATTAAATATATTCCTGTATTTTTAAGAAAAAAAATAGAATTTATGTTGTTTAACATTATTTATGTTTGTGTAAAGAACTTTCTACATTAATTAAAGGCATTATTAATTGCTTTATTTGCATTTGCTTTAAAACTTGCAGTAATATACATTATATCATTTGTTAAAGCTGAAACATATAAGGTCGCTACATGTCAGATAATAATTGACTTTAATAGAAAGTTTTCCAAGTTAAGTGCTATTTAAATCATTTTTACAGAGCAAAAAAAGTTTAAAAGTAGTGTAGATAAGTTGATGTATAGCCAACTTTATATTTATTGCTTGTTTAGTAAAAAACTTAACAAATATCTTTAAAAAATAATAATATTAAAGTTGTAATTTATTTTTCAATCTTCAATCATAGTGGTGTTTTATAACTCAACTGCATTTGTTGTATGCCTTTTTATATAATATTACATTTTTATTATATTCAAGAATACAAGTGTACAAAACTGAGAGCTTTTCTTTCAAAATATAACAGCATGATTTAATAGCATTCTTCTTTGTATATTTAACTTTTAATACTAATAAATGATTGACACTATATATAAGCAAGTAATATTATAAAAATATACATTGTTTTAAAAATCTTGTCTTTATATTGTCTAACTTATTTAGCAGGTAAGTCAAGTAGACTGTATTGCATGAAAAAGCTATTAAAAACACTAATAACGCTTTTAATTTGTTTGTTAATAAGTTGATATGAAAGATTATACTGTAACTTGTCAAAAATGTTTTTAATAAAGTGTAAATTACAATACTTTTAAGGCATATATGGAAAGTTTGTATATTATATGTTGATAAAGGAAGCCTTACCATTGCTTATTAATAAATAAGCTTTCTGCTTCTTCTTGCTTAAGCTTAAAGCAGATACAAAATAGTTTAACACTTTTACATAATCATATGCTTTTTTAAACTTGTATATATATACAAAGCCTATTATAACTCTGTTGAAAAAGTAAAACTATGGTTAATAAAAAAAATAAAAAGTTTTAAATGCTGATGTAAATAGTATATAATATCTAGTTGAATGTTTGCTAGACATAGTTAATGATCAAGCATATTTGCTAAGTTATGATATATATACTGTATATTAGAAACCTGTTTTGGGTTTCTAGCTAGATTTTTGTTGAAAGTGTTAACAAGCTAACTAAGTAATAAAATTATTTAAAGAAGTGATATTTATTTTAGTACTTTTATGTTTTTTATTATATACTGTTTATAAAACTTAACAAAGCTTTTAAAGTTTTTATAAGGAGAAATAAAAGTAGTATTAGTAATAATATTAATATTTTAAAGCTTATAATATATTATAATACTATAATAGGTGGCAATAGATGTATATAACTAAATATGGAATTCTTACTTTTAAAAAATAGAATTTCTTATGTCATATTAATATATTTGCTTAATTTGAATATTATTTATATCTTTTATAGTAGTATCATTGTTTTTTTAATACTTATAATAGTTATTATAACATTAAAAATATTAGATACCTTTTTTATCATAAATATGTAAAAGCATATAATTAATGATGTTATATATAAAAATGCATCATTATTGACATAATTTGCATTTAGCAATTATTTTATTAGAAATTTAAACATATTTCTTATCAACATGCTAGTATATGTCAAATAAAGTGTGACAGACTTTTAATCTGGATTTATATGTGTATATAACCATATTAATATCTCTTTTAATATAAATCTGCTAAACAGTGGTAAAATGATAGTATTTATACTTATATGAAGAATGTTTAAGTTTGTTTAAGTTTTAAGTTGACTAAATTCAAAATTAAACAGTTAGTTAACTTGGCAAGTTTGAGTTGGTTTTAAATTAAAACTTATTATAAAATTTTTTTTATTAAGTTGACTTAAAAACCGTTATATTTTGAAACAATGCATATTAAATCCATTACTGACGCATTATGCAAGCTTTTTACTATTGAAAAAAGACAAAATGCTTTTAAAAAAGGGTTTGGGTTTGGGTTTGGGTTGGGGTTTGGGTTGGGGTTTGGGTTTGGGTTTGGGTTTGGGTTTGGGTTTGGGTTTAGGTGGGTTTGGGTTTGGGTTTGGGTTTGGGTTTGGGTTTGG
>JAESGV010000647.1_pt1 | contig 15038 bp, 12 predicted proteins | sample 9269781 | NCBI WGS metagenome assembly JAESGV01 (sample SAMN15741586, study PRJNA653496) | algae metagenome | isolation source: Tildeniella torsiva UHER 1998/13D and co-occurring heterotrophs from... | place: Slovakia: Slovak Paradise National Park, Hrabusice, Kosice Region | collected 2000-01-01 | reverse complement strand
ATTCACAAAACGTTTTTGTCATGTTGGAAGGACATGTTTGGCTGGTAACAGTGTTTATGTAGATAAGATGTTTTTAGCGCAACACATGCCATTTTTAAATAGTTGCTTTCACTACCGTGTGATTGACGTTTCATCTGTGAATGAATTATGTAAACGATGGAGAAGCGATTTACATGTGAGACAACCTACAAAATTGGGAACACATCGAGCGAGAATGGATATTTATGAGAGCATAAGAGAGTTAATGTTCTATAGAAAACACTTTTTCGTTAAGAAATAAATCATTTTGTAAAAAGAGTGACTGTTGACATAAAAAACCATGTTACGAGACCAACTAACAAAGTTGTTGCATGTTACCATCGCTATCGCTGTGTCACCATTGGAAGCGTACATTTTAGCTCACTGTGCGAAAGAACCAACAGAGGAAATCGTGTTTAACTATCAGGAACTTTGGTACTCACGAACAACACTAGTTTTGTTTGTCACACAACTAGTACTTGCTCAATTCTACTACATTCATCGATGATAAAATGTAAAAGAAGACGACACATTGGGTATAGTGCACTGTTCGTCACCTTTGCAACTTTGCTTATTCATCCTCTCAGGATGTTAGTCGTTCGCAGCCGCAACACAAAATGGAGAACCATACGAACTTTACTACTCTCCCCTCTCATTGTATCAAGGTTTCCATGTTACTGTGGCTCTCTGTTGTCTGCTGGAGATACTTGCATACATCACCTCACTAATCGAGAAGAAACGAAAACAAAGACCATCGTATTCGCCTTTGTGTGGTGAAAGTGCAGCTCTTCTCCGACTAAAATTAGGAGCATCATTTTCAGAAGCTGTTTTTGGTGTAACCATGTGGGAGTTTGTTGCATGCTTCGTACCTTCTTTTGTAGAAAGTTTTTTGAGATCATTCGTGTGGGTTTTTGTTAAGGCTGCCTTCTTCTATACAAAAAAGAATGAAAACGTCAAACATGAATAAATACTGTTATCTTTAAAGGAAATTGAAAGCATTTTGTATTAGTTGCGGGTACAATTCATATACCATGTCATAGAACTGTGGTACTGTTAGATCCCAACCACGTTCACCAACTGGCATGACATGCTTTTCTCTTGCTTTATACTTGGTCTCTTGCTCCCGCACAAACTTTAAGAACTGTTCCACCAACTCTTGCCCACTATCACCAAAGATGTACTTTCCTACAATATCACTACTCAACTCTTCTAGTGCAGCTACAAATAATTTCCACATCATTTCTGCATCAGTATCTTGCTCCAGCTCTGTTAATCTCGCCTCTAAATATTCTTTTAATTTTACCTCTTCTATAAAAGTATCCAATTTAAAATTAGAAAGATCAGTACAAGAAATCATCCATGCGATCGTAGGTTGTAACTTTTGTCCTCTCCATGAATAAAGCTCACTACCGTTACTCAACTTGGCAAGTGATCTAAAGTTGGTATGAGAAGGCAATATGAATGTTCGTTCATAAAGCTCTAAAACTTTCAAATGAGGACATCGATTTGCGATTTCTATAGTGTCTAGAGGGAAACGTAACGTAGAATGGTAACGTTCTAGCCAAACAATTTGAAGACTATAGAGATTTGGGATGTTGTCCAGTAGTGCATACACTGGCTTCGGATTGAATGAATTGGTGTTGTAGATTAGAATTTTGAGGTGTCGTAGATTATTCAACTTGTTGCACTTGATATCATTCTGATGCTCAAAGATCGCGTGTAGCGTGTTAAGTTTTGGAAATGACGACAAGATTTGTAAATCTTTGACATAGGCGGGTCCAATTTCACGTAAATTTGGACAATAGTCAACTACTCTTTCCAAATTAATGTACTCTGTCTCACTCCATCGCTTGGTGGCAGTCAACTTTTCTAACGACTCCCCAGCAATTTCAACAAACGCAATGAGTGGATCGTCATCTGTTAACGTAGCCGCACACTCTAGCGACTTGAGATTACGCAAACAAGTAAAGTTTTGTGTCACTTTACTATTTAGAAAATGAACTTTTGCCAGTCGCAAAGTACGTAACGTTGTCGTACAAGCACTCGTCAAAAATTCAGCCAACCAGAAGAAATCTTTTGTAGTGCCACTATAGTTGTACCTTGCGTCAACGATAAACTCGAAATGATGCAACAGAGGACATGGCGTAAGAGGAAGCAAGTTTTCATCAGAAACAAACAAGACATCAGTGCATAGTAGAGATAATCTCTCTAACGAGTCACACCAACTCTTTGTGATTTCTTCTATTACACAGTACTGTGGTGTGTTACGAATTTCTGAAGTGTTCCAAATAAATTGTTTCAATTTTGTGGATTGGATAAACTCGAGCAAAGTGTCTTGTTCAACGTTAAATGTGTAACATTGAATGTCTAGTACTTGTAATTGGGAACAACTTGAAAGTGATTTGATTGTTGAACTAACGAGTAGTGATGATTTGAATCCAAAATGTTTCAAATGAGGACTTGCGCGAATGAGTGTTTCGACGAATTCGTGCTTGGAATAATTTCCACAATCAATAACTATTGCTTCTAATAGTGTCGATTCGAGTTTGGTAGTGTCGAAATTTGAACGTGACCTTGATACATCGTAGAACTTGAGTGAAAATTCCTCTAGTTTCGCGCATTTTGATAGTACAGGTAGCAAACCTTCTAGTGGTGGTAGTTTGTACGAGTTGATATGTAATGAGCATAGGTTGTCGCATATTTCAGGATAGTTGACTATTCCCTTATATATTAAATTATAAACGAATGAACTGTGTTTGTACGCGACTACGATAATATTTCTGAACTGACAGTGCTTCATGAGCTCAAGCATGTGTGCGCATAAACTATTATCTGCTTCGTCATGCTCGTCCTCTTCTGTCTTGTTGTCTCGTAGTACTATCGAAAAAACATCATGTTCCCAGAACGACGGGTCATGCATACGTTCATAAAACGTCCAATTTAATTGCCCTAGCATGCAAAAGTAGAAGTACGTTGCTGACAGTTGCGAGGAAGCGTTGCTTGTGCGCTCATTTTCGATAACGAAGCGACCAATGTTATGTAGTATCTCGTCTGGTAGTGCCTCAAACATGATGAACTGAAAGTTGTAAATTTGTTTGTGAAAAGTGACAGGTCAAATACGACGCTCATGTCTGACCAAGTAACACCGTTAAAACTCGGTTCTATCGAACGTTTGCAAGGCGATTCTGCAGAATCTCCACGATTGTCACCACGATTAAAAAAGATCTGGCCACCTAAATCGCCTACTGAAGGTAAAACACCACTCACGCCGCGTTCACTTGGTCGTGTCTGGCCACCAGCTCGTGAAGATTCACCTGCAAGTTCACCTAGATTCAGAAACTCTCCAGTGACGGCAAATAATCCATTCGAACCAAAACCTATTTTATCAGAAGAGAAACCATTCGAATCTGTACCAAATAGTGAACTACGAGAAGCATTTGATAAAATCAAAAAGAAATCTTTGGAGGATACAATAGAAGAAGAAACAAAATACGAGTCAATTGATGAGGAACCATTGACACGCGTACAAGATACAAACACAGAAGAAATAATCGAAGAAGAAAAAATTGAAGAAGAGAAACCAGAAAAGAAACCAAAGATCAAAAAAGCAGCAAAAGTGTTAGGTTTGTCTGAAGTTCCTCTAGAGAAAGAGGATGCTCCAATAATTGCAACTGCATCGACATCTTTATTGGGTTCTAAAACATCACCAATTTACTATCGTGGTGATGAATCTGAAAATGATCTAGATGAGTTGTATTTGGCTAATAACCGTTCCTTGTACTTGGTCGATAGTTGGCACGCGATCAACTTTATTGTTGCCACTGTCATGTTATGTTTGTCATTTATTCTTGCTTTTTCGTCCATCATTGCAATGGCATCTGTTGCATTTGATGAATCGCCTATTATTTTGCTTTGTTTTGGAATTTTTATTCTTCTGTTGAACATGGTTCGAAGTTTAGTTGTGATTGTGACGAGTCATGGAAGAAGAAGTGCACCAACACAGTGGAAAGTACTTATTGCGGATTTAATTTTATGTATCGCGTGTATCATTGTTGATATTTCATTCTACTTTGCGACAATGGGAGTTTTCATTTCGCAAAGTGTAGCTGGAAACGATGGTATCGTATATTTATCGGCGTACTTTACTACACTTGGATTATTTATCATTTTGTTGACGCTGTCGATTATTACTGTTGTACGACGAGTATGGAAAATGAAACCAGAGCTCATGCCATAAATTCATTTCAATTTGATTGTTTGTAGTTTTAACTTTGGTCTAGTTGCTACATTCTCTTAACCAGCTACTAGAGTGGCCTAGTACTTGATAGTGCATCTTTGTATTATCTACTTGTAACATGCATTTCTATTTTTACGACACATCAAAAACATGCAAAAAGTTAACAGATCCATCGTTCGGTACTACTCAATCACTCGTATTAATCGCGACTTGGGAGCAGTAGTAAAACCACTCAAACCAGTCGAGACCAAATCGAATAATCCAATCATAAAACAAGTCAAACCAAAACCAAAAGAAGAGAAACAATTTGATTCCAAAGAGTCAGAAAAAAAACGAAAACCAATAGCAGATGCAACAATTCTTTGGTAATTAAATTAATATTTTTCTCTTTTCAATGGTTTATCTCCAAATACAAGTTCCCACGACTTTGAGTTTCAAACGATCGCTATATTTTACTGGCCCGAAGTCTTTTTGTTTCTATTTGTCGAACATACATCTCTAAGATTAACAGTGAATAGGTTGCTTATCAAAACAGCAGTTAGCTGCAGCCAAACAGCCAAACTTATAGGACAGAAAACACAGCCAGAAATTTATAAACAAACTGTGCGTTATTATGGGGATGTAGTGGTCTTCCATTTTAAAATACTTAATGTATGTCTAAAAAAACTAAGGAGTGGCTACTGTTGATTTGAGGCACTGTAACAATTAAACAAGCCTATACAAAGTCACCACTAATGCTGTGTTTAACAAATAAAATCAATTATGTAGGAAAATAAGATATTGTTTTAGCATGTAATGTTGCCAAATAATAACTTAATTAAAGTTAATAAGCCAAATTTTGACTGAAAAAAACTGAGTATGTTATCTAGTGCAAAACTGTGTGTTAAATAAAAAAATGCTAAAATTTATAAAAACAAATAAATACTGGTAGAGCTATAAGAGGTTAAAATCTAAAAATAACTATTTATTACAATATTCTACCAAAGCTTTATAACACTTTTTAAAACATTTTACACCTTCTTTTCTACAAGAATATATATTGTTTTTACATTTTCCAATTATAAAGCAGTTATATAACCTATGATACTCTTTTTTACTTTTCTTTTTTTATAATGCAATATTACTTTTTTATTTTTTTAAATTTTTTTTCTTTTTCAATTAATATTGTTTATAATGTTTTTTTCTTTTATTTATGTAGCTTTCACATTACAGCTCTTTGTTTTACCTTATATAATTAACTATTATTAAAAGATGATATACTTAACTTAAAAAATACTTATATTTTATTTTTATTATTTTAATTCTATTATATAAGTAATATAATATATTAAAAACTTGTTATATAAATTTATAACCTATTTAAAATTATTTTATAATATATATATTATATATATTAAAAGTACTATTAAATATAACTTAATAATTTTAAAAATATATAATATTTTACTTTATATAAATTTTATTAAGTATATATAATAATATAACATAATATTGTATTCTTTTTAAAGATAAATAATTAAATAATAAGTATACAATATATTTAAAAAAATACTTCTTTTTATTAAAAATATACATTATAGCTTTATATATAAGATTTTTATGTATTATTAAATTTTACATTAATATATTTACTAATAAAGAAAAATATTAAAATTTTTTATTTAAATAAATAATAAATAAAAATTTATAACTTTATAAAAATTTAAAATTTTATACTTTTTATTATAATTTTTTGATATATATAAAAAATTAAAATTTAGTCATTTAATTTAAATTATAAAAAGTATTTTAATCTTTTAATTTAAAACATAAAAAGCATTTTAGTAATTTAACTGAGATATAAAAAGCACTCTAGTCTTTAACTTAAAACATAAAAAGTACTTTAATCTTCAAACTTAAAATACAAAAAAGTTTTTTTTAATAGCTTTAAAATAGTGTTTTAAATATAGATTTTTAACTTAATTAAGCAATATTATCCTATAAAATATATTAAAACTTAAAATTTATATAAAGTTCTACAAAGATAAATAAAATATTAAAAATTAAATGTATAATAAAGTAAAGTCCATTTTGATTTAGTGCACATACTATATCTACACATATTTAAAAGATATAATAATTTTTGACATATTACAGTAATATCTTTTAACTGCTTCTTTTTTATTTTAATTATAATATTTTACCATTTATAAATAGCAAATAAGTTATAAAAAACTACTTTATATCAATATTTGGATTATTATGTACTAATATCATTAAAATATAGTTATAAGATTGTATTTTAAGTTTTAATAACTTTTATTTACCTTGAAAATTACTTTATACTCAAAAAAGTAAAAGTCATTTATCTTATAATTATATATTATTTTTAGTTAAATACAATACAAAAGTTGTATTATTAATATCAATGAGCTATATGAAAATTATAAAAGTGACTTTCTATAACTTGTATTGAAGTAACAATAACAAAGAAAATAATCTCACTAAAATATATAAACATTTTAAAAGGTTTGTTGATAATTTGTTTAACAATAATGTTAAAAGGTGTAATTATGTCAAAAAAATAAAGTTATATTATTTGTTTTCAATTGTTTAAGTAATAGTTGTATAAATAATATTTTCCTTACTAAAATAGAATATACATAGGAAATCTATGTAATATTCATCATTATACATTAGTGTAATAATTGTAACTTTTATTTAATAAATACAAAATTAAGAGCTAAGGAAGATATAGTTGATATTAAACTTATTTTTCAAATTATTTGGATTACATAAACTTAAATACTTAGAATAATTATTATACTTATATTTTAGCCAAATAGTCTACATATACTTCTAATAAAGTAAAGCATGTAGTATACTATGCTATTACACAACATTAATAACAAATAATAATAAAGTATCAACCTATATTTGCTTTAAATTCACCTTATATAAGATTTTTCTTTACATGTCTTATATCATTTGCCTCTTTTAATAATATTATTTATTTAAAATTTAAAATTCTTTCAATTATTGGTTTAACTTTTTCATTTTTATTATATATATATATAAAAAGACATAATAATAATAATCCATAAATTTTATTACTTAGATCTATAATTTTTTTAAATTAATTTTGTAATGCAATACCTTTTAATATATTATTAGCACTTTGTACTTTATTATCAACATTTTATCTTTTTATAATTCTTTTTTTAACAATATAAATTATAATAATAAAATATAATTGATCACATTTTAGAATGTTATATTTTACTTTGTTTCTTTCTTTAATAAATGATCATTATTAAATAAAATTATACAATATGAACCTTATAATTATAAAATATAGATAATGTAATTAACTAAAATAATTATAATAATTATACAACAATATTAAGCCAGCTAGCTGAAATATACAAAATATCTTTAAAGATTGAAAGTAATTTTTCTTATTGTTTTATTATGCTATATCTAAGTGTTATTAAAACTTTTCATTTAAAGTACTGTTTGTATACTTCAAAAATGTTCAGTTACATATTATATAAATAGGCTTAATTTATTTTTAGTTAAAATTATATATAACCTTAAATTTTATTATAATTTGCTGTAACTTATTTAAACAAATTTAATACCATTAAGTATTATATTTCTGTTAAGTATATATATTTTATAATACCAATAATAAAAGTATTATCAGTATTTTATTTTAACTATTAAATATTTTAGCAATAATTTAAACATCAGTTTTTTAATAATTAAAAATATATAAGATTAATTTTATAACTTAATTTTTTATATTTTAATTATTTATATTAATAATTTTAAAAATTATATCTTTTATTATTAAAAAATTTAAATAAAAAATTTTATAATATAAAAAGCTATACAAATTACTTTTTATCTTTATTTAAATAAATGTATAAATACATAAAACATATTTATTAAATTTAAAATATTTTTATTTTTATATTTAAAAAGTAAAAAATATTTAATTTTTATTATAATGAAGTAAAAAGACAAATTGCATAAATATGTAACTTTAAAAAATATTTTTTAAATGATTTTTAAAAAATTAGATTTTATTATTTTCTTTAATAAAAAGAATTATTAATAAAAGTATAAAAAGATTAAAAAGATAATAATTTATACTACATTTTATTTAATTTCATGTTTTGGCTTCTTTTTTAATGGTTTTTCACTTTTTATTACATATTTACCATCTTTTTTTAATTGGCTAGTATTAGTAAGAGCTACAAGATTATCAGTATCACTAGTGGCATCAAATATTTTTGTAACAATTACATTTGTTGCCTGTGAAAAAGCATCAAGCACGTTTTTCCAACACTTTAAATCTTTAGCATTAAGAGTCAGTTCAATTACTTGATTAAATGTTCGGCCCTTCACAGGTATCATAGCTGTAACCTTTATACCTGATGGTGCACGTCTGAAAACATCATCTCTGTATTTCAAAGTGTCTTGATCGATTGAAAAAACAGTGCCTTCAATAGTAAGAATAGAAACTGTTACTTACGTAGTAACGCATGGTTTTTATCCTTAATATCATTCTGCAACAATTTTTGAGTCTTATTGGCGATTATTATATTGATTACATCAACAATAACCGGGTCTTGGAACAAATGCTGCATATTAGAAGCATCGATATTAATTAATAGTTCTTTGTTGTCCATTGTTTCATCGGGAAATACGCAGCCTATTAACAAGGTCATATCCACTTTCTCTTGTAGCTTTTGAAAATAAGTCCAGTTCTTATCGTAAGTAGCGTTTGGTTTTGGTTGACTCTTCTCTCCTGTTTTCTCTGTAGGTTTTTCAACAACCATTTCATCTTTTTTCCGCTTTTTGCCACTGGATTTTGGTTTTTGCGTCTTCTCTGTAGTCTTCTTAACGCCCTTTTTTGTGGGTTTTGCTTCACTCTCTTCCACTGCATCTTCTGCTTCACCAATATTCGCCACCGTGTCCTTGTTTGCTTTCTTCTTGCTGTACCTCTTGTGAGTCCCACGTGCGTTTTGGTCACTACACCAGAGATACTTTGTTACTACGCTTGCATCAGAGCTTATAGTATTGTCTGATAGTGAACTCTTCTTTGTAACAAATTTGCATGACGCACGCATTGAAAGCTTCATATCATCTACGGTAGCTACCCCAATAATATCAGTACCCACTATTTCATCTCCGATGTACTTCTCTCCATTTATGCTACCGTTGACTAGCACATCGTACAAATCAAGGCTGGATCTGTTGTGATTATTCTTTTTATTCGATCTCTTGTGAAATTGCATCCGCATTAATTGTGGTGGAAAATTGGTAACCTTGTTGCCTAATCTGTCATAAATATCAACATTGGAAAGCAACGTTTTCATAATGTCCTTTTGCATCAACGCTGCTGCCACAAGCTGCACAAAAGCCTGGCCTTTCACGTTGTTGAGGTACGTCTCAGAAAGACCATTCATGTACTCTTTCATAACAGTATATTTTGTTTCCCTGACAGCATGCTCACTAACATATTTATGAATCACCGTGTATGTCAAAGGTTCTTCAATTAGAAAGGCATAATCTGCGGAATTTTCGTGCATCTTTCTAATGTGGCAGACTCCTGATTCAAGAAGATCAAAACGTTGCTGAGTTTTTTTATCAGTATCTGCTCGCACAACGATTGATCTATCAATGGCAAAGGCAATTACAATTTGTTTCAACACGTTGTACACTTCATAGTGGTCATACTTTGTTAACAATTTCTCAATTGCATCGCAATGGTTTTTAAAGGACTCGTTGATAGCAGCTCGTAAGATCTCTACCTTGTCTGGTGACTCGTTTGCTCTTACAGATAGTATCTGGACCGTCATGCCAGTTAGCCGTGGTCTACCCTCCAATCTTTTCATCTCGTCTGACTCCTTTACTTGTTCACAACCAGTCAAATCCAAACGCTCGCTTAAATACTTCCATGCGTCTTCTACCGTGAAGTACGGAAAGTCATCTACCACCAATATATCACTTGCTTTTCCCACTGAGAAAATCTTTTGATGCCTCAATGAGAAACTAGTACCTGCGAATCCTATGAATCCATAATTGAGATCTGCTACTCGGCAAATTGCACAATTTACTCCAGCTAAAAGTGATTGCTTCTCTTTTGTGTATTCAGAGTAAAAGCTAACTGTTAGTACAGTATAACCTAACGTACAAGTCTGTAAATAATTCGTAAAGTACTTGTGCTTCATCAAAAGCGAACCCAAATCCTGTATAGATTCCAGTCTTTTCGGAAATTGTTTCGATGACAATTCTGTGTATAGATTCCCATATCTCTAATTGTTGCTGATAGTCTTGATCTCCAAACGTCAACGATTGGCATGCATCGTAGCACGTTTTGTAGTACGTGGATTGATCATTCAATTGACTGTAGAGAAACTCATCAGGAGTGTAGTCTTTGTAACAATCTAGTAAATGAAGCAAGCACATCCATTTTACAGTTATCCAGCGAATGATTGCACAAAGTCCTGCCGTGTTCCTGTCAGCAGGAGTCTCAAAACTGACTTTGCTCAATTTTCTTATCTCGTCGATGAGGCGCTGCGTGTATCGATCCTCTTCTTGAAAAATGAGTGATGCAGTGTTGTAGAGTGTGTATGTTTTTCTACATGTACGAAGCAATGAATATGTCTTCCCTGCACCGCTTACGCCAAGATATACTCGTTTTGGTGGTCTCTTTTGCGCGGTTACGTCAGTCCAATGTTTTTCTTCGACATCTGTTAGAAATGCTTCCAACAAGATATCTATTCCTACGTAACGTTGCGCAAAAGTTACACCTTGCTTGTAAAAAGGTCCAAGCCTTTCCTTATGGGTTTCCGCGTCGAGAATCATAATAGTTCTTTGTCTTGTTAAGTGTTTCTGCTGGCTAATTTGCGACATATACAGCTCGATTATTTTCGTTGGGTCTAACGGCTGCGTCATATGTTGGTGTTTTTGCTTTTGCGGTTTGCTTTAATCTCCCAGCAGTCAACTAATAAAATTAAACGATAGGATACAAAAGAACAGAAAAAAAACGAAACCAATGGCACAGATGCAATTCTTTGGTAATTAAATTAATATTTTTCTCTTTTCATTGGTTTATCTCCAAATACAAAGTTTCCAAGAACTTTGGATTTCAAATGATCGCTATATTTCACTGGCTCAAAGTCTTGTTGTTTCTTTTTGTCAAACAGATACTCTGGAAGCGGCAATGGAGAAATAATAGCATCAAAATTGGGTTCGAAGAAAAATGGAATAGAAGTACGATACGTGTCCTTGTTGGCGTGAACAACTTTGTGCGGAGTTGATTGATACAAATTACCAGTCCATAGTTTGAGCATATCTCCAAGATTAACAGTGAACGCTCCAGGAACAGGATTTGCAGCAATCCACTCACCATCGTTTGACTGTACCCATAACGCGCCCTGAGTATCATCTTGATTCACAAACGTTAGACATCCATAGTCGCAATGAACACCACAAGACTCTCCTACATTTTCTTCTGTTTGTGTAACGTGATCGTTGAGTGGTGGATAATTTATAACGCGATAATAGGTGAAACTGTCGTTGCAATATTTGTCAAAATAGTGTTCATCGAGATCTAACGACATGGCGATCGCACGCATGACTGTGAAACCAAGATTTGTCATTTTTTGACTGTATTCTTCGAAAAATGGTTTAAATGTGGTGGGAAGTCGTGGCCACTGGTTGGGTCCAAGTAATGGTGTTCCATCTTCTGGATATTCTTTGTACAAATCGATAGCCTTTTTGTTAAAATATTTTAGTATTCATACCTCGTGCCAATCGCGTTTCTTTCTTGTGATATTCTCTCCTAATGCTTGGTATCCACGAAAGTGTGGTGAATTCTGAACTGATATTTCGTTTTTAACTTCTATTGGTAGTTTAAAAAATTCTTTTGCTTGTTTATGAGCTTCATCAACCATATCCTGTGGAATACCATGTCCTGTCAAATAGAAAAATCCTATTTCTGAGCACACTTTGCGTAATAGTAGCGCTGTTTCACGTTTTTGTTGTTCGTCATCTGTGAAGAAGGCTGAAATGTCGATGATGGGCAAGTTTGCCATGTTTTACAAAGTTAACGACGCAATGGTTAGAATCATACAATATGTGCACAATCGCAACTGTAAAATCAGATGTGAATATGAATTTCAGTTTTTTTATCCAAGCTCCCAGACAATACTGTAAATGTTATCAATGGGTAACGCTCCAAAATTGATTGAATTCTTTCCTTGTACATACATTCTTGCATTCTCGCCACATTCTTTCATTTCAAATAGAGTATGAATTTCTGGTAATTCTCTTGTAACAACTGGTGTTTCAATAAACACGTTTCCATCGACTTGACGCGACAATGAAACAAATAGATCACGCGCAATGAGTGGTGTTTCTGCGTATAATGGTCCAAAACGATACCCTTCTTGCGATTCGCGCAAACATGCAAATCCAACAATTTCTCCTTGATCGAGAACAACACCAGTACGCGCGTCTGGTCTTTCAATCAAATTACGTAAGAAGCCACTTCTTGGTGCGCCAACGTATTTTGTATCGTATGACAAGACTTGTTCAAAAGGCAATTCTGTTGCTTTTTTCATCTCTAACCCAGTGCAATACTGAATTGTATCGGATGTCTTTTTAATGTTGTCAGAATGGGTTCCGTAACGGTATGCGTAGAAAGCTTGCACGAATCCAACCTTTTTGTAGTTTTCTTGTTGCGCTAAAGCACCGTCCAATCCTACAGTACGACCATCATTGTACGCGTACTCCATACCATAATCCCAAAGTGTTTTTCCATACCCTTTTCCTCGGTACTGTGGTAACACTTGGTATGCAGCGATGTGTACATAGTCACGATCGTATTTCGCGACTTGTAGTGTTGCTATTACCGTTGTCGTTCCACTTTCTGTTAACTCTCCTAAAAAGAAACCGTGGTTATCTTGTGCGAACAATGAATCCGCGTCACCGAGTGAGGTGTTCCAGTTTTCATTTGCACCCCAGCCAACGTGGTATTGTCTGACTTCATCTGCTGTGGTGGCTCTGCGACATGCAAATGTCATTTTTACAAAATTAATGCACGGTGCCATGCAGTAGCAACATTCCACGTGAGAAGAGCCATGTAGAGTTGTTTTTTTGTTTTTAACTATCGAATATAAGCCTTTATATGTAGAACTGTACTTTGCTAACTACAGTGAAATAATACTCACGATCTTCAAGCGCAAATTATGAAAGCAGTATTAGCTCTAGCTCTGTTGTTGCTTATATCTTATGTCGCTTGTGACGCTCTATCTCAACGACTCCAACATGTTCGAGAGCTAGCAGACACGCTAAGAGAACTGTTGTCAGAAACATCTGGCGATCATCTAGAGGGTACATTCGAGCTCTTGCATGTTAGTAAAGAGTACAACTACGGATTGTTTAGCGTCAAAGCCGATAAAGAATTCCCATTAGTTAAATGGATTCCGTATGCTCGTCAATTGGACTTTTTCAAACAGTTACCGAATGGCAAGTACGGTGTTGGCTTTGAGGTCGACTTTGATAAGATTGAAAGTGTTGTCACAGCATTGAAAGCAATTGGATTGAAGAAGACAGGTACATTATGGATTACTGTAGAAAACATTTTACATAAAATTTTATAAGTTTTGTTTCCTGGAGTAGTGTACTACAGCATTGTTTGGTTTCGTAGAAAGAATGACAACAAGTTTTATAAAAAATACATGTTTAGGATGACAAGTGAAGCAGTGTACGACGAGAATGATACATTTAAACTCGTTCTTCTCACTCAAGAACACCTCAGTGAAGCAGCAACAGTGGTCGCAACTGCGTTCACAAAAACAGAGCCACTCGGTGCTAATTATTGGGAAATAGATCAAGCTCTACCTTTCACAACGTGCACCACGCAATTGGGAATTAATGAAAAAATATCGTACGTAGTGAAAGAAAAATCGACGAACAAAATTGTACACGTTTTGTTAAATTTTGATTATTCTTCTCCAATACAATACGACTGGTCACTGATGCCGAAAACTACGCGCCATGATGGTATACATACTGTAATTGAAGCGCTTGGCGAGCCCTTCAGAAAAGAGAATCCAGAAGTACCATTAGGAAAAGTGTTGCATTTGTGGATGGTGGCGACGCTAACCGGCTACGAGAGAAGAGGATTTTTAAAGATGTCCACTGCACAACTCATAAAAGATGCAAAACAAAGAGGATTCGAAAAGATTGTTGTCGAAGCCACAAGTGAAGCCACTCACCACGTACTATCAAAGTATTTTGGATTCGTAACACATAACACTGTGATCCCATCCGAGTTATTGCCAAATGTATTTGGAGATTTGAACAAATCGAAATGTACTTATATAATTAAAGACCTCAACGATATTTGATGGTAAAAGTGACGTCACATGAGTAAGGTAGACGAAGAACGCAAAAAGTAAATTTATAGCAAGTCAATTCCTGCTCTTTCACAAATGCTGATCGTCTCTTCGTCCCATAGTGAAGATTGAACTTCACCAATATGCGCCTTTTGCAAGAAGAACATGCAAATCCTAGACTGTCCAATACCACCACCAATAGTTAACGGTAAAGTGTCGGCCAACACTTGCTTGTGATATGGCATTGTTCCGCGTTCAGTCGCTTTGGCAATTTCTAATTGTTCCGCGAGTGAAGTGGCATCTACACGAATACCCATGCTGGACAATTCAATACTCTTGTCCAAAGTTGGGTACCAGAACAAGATGTCACCGTTCAAACGCCAATC
>JAESGV010000646.1_pt1 | contig 15042 bp, 12 predicted proteins | sample 9269781 | NCBI WGS metagenome assembly JAESGV01 (sample SAMN15741586, study PRJNA653496) | algae metagenome | isolation source: Tildeniella torsiva UHER 1998/13D and co-occurring heterotrophs from... | place: Slovakia: Slovak Paradise National Park, Hrabusice, Kosice Region | collected 2000-01-01 | reverse complement strand
TAAAAGACTCCAAACTGTATCAGTACGAAACAAAAGAGTGGAATGAGCAACAACCAAATAGTGTTGTTCAAATAAACCCTTCAACGATAATTAAAACGCAATTACACAAACTACCACAAATTAATATCAATAACACGCTTCAACTATCATCGAAAAACGATATTTACGAGTGGTTAGCGGCGCTATTTGCTGCCCAACATGGCATAGATGAATTTAACATTATTCCGTATACACAAACACAACAAGAAACTGCAGACGAATTCACATCCGACTATGAGTTTTTTGAGAAATGGATAGCCTGTCGAAACCGATACACAGACTCCCAAAACTGTGAAGATGCAGTAGAAGTATTCAAAGCGAACGCATTTATGAGTTACTGCGTACAAGAAAACATAGAAAAACTATTAACCAAAGCACAAGGTCTAGGACAAAAGTGGAACTCCAAACTACGAGATTTAATACGACAAAGAAATTCACAACTCAAAGACGACGAGCACGTGAATGAACTTATTAATATTCACTTGACAATCAAAGTGTACCAACTACAAAGATTAGATGCTCTAATGATCAAGTCGCGATGCATAAAAGCAGAACTAGAAACAAACCAAGTTCACGAAGAAGATTTTTCCGATGTCAATTTGGATCCTAGATGTGTTCGATTCGATAAACTATTACATCACTTTAGGACACTACTCAAACGAGAAGATAGTAACATTGTTGGATTGTTAAATCGTGCAGCAAGGTTACAATCACCAAACTCGCCTTTCTCAGTGTCAGTCGTTACACCAGGCGCAAACTCGGCTACGCCAACACTTACGCCATTGGCTGCTTCTCCAGGAACACTACTCGTGTTAACACCACGATCAAGACGATCTTTAAACGAAACACAACTACTAGACCACTCTGCGATTGCATCTACGAAAAATGTCATTAGGAGAAAACTACGATCCAAACTGTATGAATATATCATGTCACAACCAGAACTCAATGATGAAGAACATATCGATTTATCACTGTACAGACAACAGATCTCCACATTTACAAGATCAATGATAGAGATGGAAAAACATAACGAAATACGAGCTCCTATCACAACGATACAATCGTTCATTAAACATACAGCTGATCATTTACTTCGAAAACATCCTATCAAGTCGTCACGGTACCAACTAGAAGCTTTGGATGCGTACGAAGTGATAGAAAAAATCATGTTTCATCAAGAACAGTTTTACAATGTTTGTCATAACAATGTAGAAGATCCACTGAACGATGAAAAGTTTTTACGCAAGTGTGGCTCGGAATATGTACTTAAAAATTTGGAACTTCATGAAGCGTTTGAGAAGAGACATGAAGAGTCAATTCAATTACTACGTGCTGTAGATGAGTGTAGTAGTCCAACTAAGAAATTGTACTGTATAACAAGAGCTGCGAAACGAGTGATGGCAGTCATGACACATTTGAGGAAAGAATCTGTGATTAGTACTGATCACTTTTTGCCAGTGTTTATAGGGGTAGTTTGTTGTACAAAATTACCATGTATGTTTACACAGCTGCAATTTGTGAAACGTTACGCGCATGAGGAAATGTTAATTGGAGAACACGGATTTTACTTCTCTTCGTTGGAATCTGCTGCAACGTTTATCTTGGAACAAGAAGATGTTTCATCAGGAGTTTAAAAGTAAAGCGACTGGTTGTTAAGTTTCGTCCCTGTCTTGTAATTGTGTTTTGGTGACAGTTGATGGGTAACAACGCTGGTAGCATTCACAGCTCTGAAGACATAGACAGTGTACCGCGTTTTGAGGATGTTGAGAGTCCATCACATGTTGAAGATATTGAAAACATTTCAAACTCGGAAGATGTAGAAAAAAGCATTCTAGATGAGAGCAAAGAGGTAGAAGTTAAAAAAGTTCTGCTTTTAGGTGCAGGTGACACAGGTATACAATAAACTTATAACTAACATGCAGGAAAATCAACACTTTTTAAACAAGCAAAAGCAAATTTAGGAAATGGTTACTCGAAAGAAGAACGATTAAACGCTAGAAACGCAATATACAAAAATGTTATCGTTAGTATACGTCAACTGGCATTTTATGCAATCAAATATCGTGTACCAATTACAGCAGACGAAGAGCTTATGACGAGACTAGGAGAGCCTATGGAAAGTGGATTTGGAATTCTACTTACGCTTACTGATTTTCAAAACTACAAACACGATATGGTCACAGCGTGGGAAAACAAGGCTATACAACACATGTACTGTAATAGTCACTTAATTGTCGACAACTTCCCACGTGAGGCTCTGCGACACTATATGCAAAAAACCGATGACATAAGTAAAGAAGCGTACATACCTACTACACAAGATTTGTACTATGCGAAACTAAAAACAGTAGGAATAATAGAAATTCGAGTACAATTGAAAAACATTGCAATCAACTTGTTTGATACTGGTGGACAACGAAACGAACGAAAAAGTAAGAGTTTTTACAACTTTAACACGTTAGAATGGGTGCACCATTTTGAAAACACTTCATGTGTAGTGTTCACGGCATCATTATCGGATTGGGCAACACTTTGTTACGAAGATGATCGAACGAATCGAACTATAGAGTCGTTAAATCTTTTCGAAGAGTTGGTCAACAAGGAAGGGCTCGTGGACGCTGATGTTCCGTTTGTTTTAATTCTAGGAAAAGCAGATTCATTACCACACGTTTCACAGCAAGTACCTTTTAATTCAATTTTTCCTGCATATACTGGTGATAATTCAGATTGCGCTGGTATTGCGAAATTTATATCTGACAAATATGTGAGCAAGTACAAGGGACCACTGAAAAACAAAATTCTACCATTAGTAATTAGTGGAATCGATACAGATATCGTGGCACAAGTGATAACGATTTTGGAAGATGTTATTGTGAATGGAAATACAGCCGGTCACGAGTTTAAAATGTTGTACAAGTTTGAGACTATTTCGTTGTTTAAAACAACACCTATTAACCTTTGCGATGTTGACATATTTTGTCAAAAGCGTGTTAGACAAGGAAGAATGCGATCAAATGGAATAAGAAGGCGCAATTAGTAAAAAAGATCCAAGCATTTACTCTTAGTGTTTCTTTTCCTTCTTCTCTTTGCCTTCCTTGTGCTTGCCTTCTTTGCCTTCCTTGTGTTTCTTATCTTTACCCTCTTTACCTTCTTTGTGCTTCTTGTCCTTGCCTTCCTTATGTTTATCGTGATGATGATCACCTGATACGACATGTCCTTGTTGTGGAATGAAACCTCCTTGCATTCCTTGTTGTGGGTAGCCCTGTTGCTGTGGGTAGCCGCCTTGTTGTTGAGGATAAACTTGTTGTGGTTGTTGAGGATAACCTCCTTGCATTCCCTGTTGTGGGTATCCTTGTTGTTGTGGGAACCCTTGTTGCATTCCTTGTTGTGGGTAACCACCTTGCACTCCCTGTTGAGGATAGCCTCCTTGCATTCCTTGTTGTGGAAATTGTTGTTGTGGGTAACCTTGTTGCATTCCTTGTTGAGGGAATCCTTGTTGTTGCATTCCTTGCCCTAATAAAAATGTTAGTATCTGAGTTGAATGACCAGATCACATCAATACTCCTAATCGGTCATTGTCTAATACTCGCGCAGAAGTTTGATGTGATTGGCTACCAATACTAACGTACCTCCAATATGACTTAAAACTACGTGAATACCAGTGTTTGGTAACCCTTGTAGTTGACACCATCTAAAGTATTAGAATATTAAATAATTAATAATTACTGATCACGTGGAGCGTTTGGAATTAGTCCTGAAGTTGGTACCATTGCGAATCCAATTGGATCATTGAAGAAGGCATCGCGATCGTCTACATCTAGACGGAGGATATCCGTATTAACATCGTTTAAAGGGAATTGGAAAGTCTGGTTCCACATTGGATCTACGAAGTCAGTAAATATTCGTAACTCATACTGTTATTGTTTTGGACGGCAGTGGATTTGTGTTTTACTCCATTCAAAGATAATGTTACCATCTTTAATGTTAGGAAGAGAAAGAGTGACGTACTGGATCACCTCTGGAAAACACGTCCTTGCTTGGCAAATTGCGTGCCTCGACAAGAACTACTTGAAGAGTACCAGCACGACCGTTCATATTTTGAGGGTGGTGAATGAAATTTTGAACTCCTTGGATCACGTTTTGCATTGTTGTTTGAGTTTTTCTTCTTGGTTGAGCGCTTATTTTTAAATATTCCTGATTTATTTATGACAACGTTCCAAAAGACTTTTGACTAGGTTTGTACATGAGAACTGTCAAAAATACTTCCTGACGATCTACAAAATGATCTGTAAAGAAACTTCTGACTCGTGATATATGCATGCCTTAAAACGTTCTATGTATGACACTGGATCCATGTTCTTCGTACTCTTCCTTGGAAACACACATACCTCTGAAAGTTGCCAAACAACCAAGTATTGAGCCACCAATCCAAGCTGTATCTTTTCGCTCTGGAGCACTGAATACTCTGATCTTACTGTTGGGTGGTGCCAATTCGCACATTTCTCTGCGTAATCTCAAGCTCAAGTTGTCTATCATAGTGTTTCCACCTGATAAATAGATAGAATCGAACAAATCTTTTTGAATTTCCTCATCGCACTTCTTGATGGAATTGAAAACGCACTCATGTATTCCTGGTGAGTTAATACCAATCATAGAGGGATTAAATAGCGCTTCAGCTGCTCGATATCTCTCACCTCCAACTGATATGACCATCCCATCTGGTAATTCGTAACTTCGTTCCAAAATCTCCGACATGACCTCCTCTTCAAAATTATCTGAAAAGTAACATAACCTCTCTTTGATGTCCCGAACGACATCTGTTGGTTGTTTCTCATACCCACGTAAAGTAAGTAAATTACTGAGATATTCTGTGATATCTGCACCGTTAACGTGACAGCGAACAATAGCATGAGGAAGAGCATAACCTTGGTAAATGGGAACTACTTGTGTTACGCCATGTCCAGATTCCAAGATCACCGAACAAGCACGACCTGAAGACGCGTAGTTGGCGAGTACCGCCGTCAATGATATATGTAGTGCATGTACAGAGAAGTACTCGAACATTCTTTGTGCCAATGTTTCTCTGTTAGCTTTAGGCCCCATAAAAGCTTCTGAAACAATTACATTGTGTTCTTCTGGTGCAACATCTAGTTGCATGAAAAGGGTTTGCCATATCTTTTCCATATCATCCCAACTAGTAACAATCCCATGTTCTGTTGGATATCTGAGCGACAAAGTATTTTTTCTTGATAAAGCATCCTCACCCACGTACACGTTGTTGCCTCCCATGCTTATCATCTGTGGCTTCGTTAAATCTGGTCTTCCGATAACATTAGGAAAAACTGAGCACGGTGCATCATCGCCAGAGAAACCTGCTTTGCACGAGTAAGAACCAGCATCTATGACAATGGTTTGCATCTCGTTTTGGGTACGTCAGAATTACAAAGGTTTGCGAATGAGTAGCTATGCACCTCAATGCGTCTGAGCGAATCCAGCGCAATCCACCAGCAAGGTAAAGCTAAAATTTCATACTAAGCTCTTATTTAGAAGCACAAACACTCCCACAGCTGGGTCTAGACTTGTGAAAGATAAGAATGTGGAACATCAAATAGGTCATAGTCTATTAACACAAAAGCGAATCCATAAAACAAACGACTACCCGGAAATCTTACGCCGAAACTATAACGATATGATTCGCTTCGAGCAAGAAAAGAATTCTCGATCAGAACGATTACGAGCCTTACGTGCGGAGCAAAATAGAAGAAAGAGCAGGATGAAGAGTATCTTAATAAGGGTGCCTATCACTCCCGACACTAAATCAACAATTTCTAGAATACCAAGGTTTGGGAATGTTACCGTTACAAGCCAACCATCTCAACTAACACAAAATGAACCTGTCCGAATACAATCACCGATAATCGAACACGTAGAAGATACGACCGAGGAAACTACAGTGTCGCAGTCGCAATATGACGGAATGTTTAAGCTGATAACTACCGAGTCTTTTGATATTACACGAGCATCGCTTGATAATAGTCAATTAGTTTCGTTTCCAACAGAAGAAGAACACCAAACACCTCCTAAAGCAAATGTGGAAATCGAAAACTCGCCATCACCACCTACAACTGTTCTGCGTCTGTTCAAAGGGCGATTAATATCACCTTCTACGTCGTACACGTCAAGCAATAGTTACGCGGATTCCATAAATAATTTAAAAGATATCGAGGAAGAAACTTCAAACGTTGAAAAGAATGACATCTATTCGCGCGATAATTATACACAAGAATCAACAGAAAAAATACCAACTGATAATGCTGTCACAAAACCTGAGCCTGAGGATATATTTTGGCGCTCAACAAATGATGAGCACTTGAACGAACTAGAGACCAGCGTACTAGCACATGAGGTTGCACAGATGCAAGAGAGCTCACATGCAGAAATAACTGAGGTACAAGAACCAAGAGAAGAGCATATGCAAGAATCACACTTTAAAGATGATGTACTTGATGCATCAACAACCAATATAGATGTGGAAGCAGAAGATGACGTAGAAGCAGAAAAATTAGAAGATGAGGCAGAGGTTGCAGTTGTGAACGAAGACTCTACTATTGAGGGTCTAGAAAGTGAACACGAGAGAGAAGATTCCAATCTAATTTCTACTAGTCCAACAGAAGAGCCACGTGCGCAAGAAAGTAAGGAAGAACATAATCCAGCAGAAGGAGGGCCGAGTGATCAAGAACATACTACTGATAACGAAAATCAAGTAGCAGCGAACGAAGATGGGAATCTTAAAACTGAGCAGACATCACCGACAAGTGCCAGCGAGAAATTAGAAAATCCGGACCTAGTACGCAACGAGACCTCTACAGCACAGGAGATACGCCCAGAATTGGATTCAGTCCATAATACAGACATCGAGGAGACTCATGATACCCATGACACAAACCAACACGAAATTTCATTAACAGAATATAATGAGCCCAAAGACGAGTTGGAACCCTCTACGCCGATGGAAGAAGTTACGGATACAACAATTCACGAAGCCGAAGATGCAAAACATGAGGAGGAACGCTTGATAGAGGCTAAAAGAAAAGAAGAGCAAGATCGCGAAGAAGAGGCATTAAGGGAAGAGAGAATACTACGTGAACAGCAGGAACAAGAGCAAGAAAGAGCACGCGCAGAACAGGCTCGTATTGAAGAAAAAGCACGTTTAGAAGCTAAGAGAGTTCTTGAAGAAAAAGAACGCGCGGAATTGGAACGAGTTGCATACGAAGAGGAGTTACGTGCTCTAGAGGCCATACGTGTTGCTGAAGAGAAAGAAAGAATCAAAGAAGAGCAGGAGAAGCAACAGATGCTTCTCGAAAGTGCTGAGCAGCAGAGAAAAGAGCAAGAAAGGGTTCTACAAGAGCAACAAATAGAGAAAGAGCGTGCCGAAAGAGAAAAACTAGAATTTGACGAAACCCGTGATAAAGAAACCAACGAACCAGTTGAGTTACAGCCAATACAAGAAAAAGAAGATGATCGTCAGATAATCGAAACTTATGAGAAAGAATTGTTTGGCGATGAAGATAGTTTTCAAGAGCAAGAGCTCAGTGATGTACTCGAAAACACTCAGGATGATGATAGGATTGAGACTGACTCTAGCATAGAGCCCGCTAGTTCTGTCCTGATAGAACCATCGGCAGAATTAGCTGCCGAAGATGTATTATCACAAGAAGTGTCGTTGATAAAATCGCAAGATAAAGAAACAGAGCACGTTCCGCATATTGACGTACAAGCAAAGTCAGATACAAAGGAAGTCATTGCTCCAACAGATTTAGAAAACCAACAAGATCGCTTCATACCACAATCTATATCTACAGTAGATGACTCGATCATGGATATACTAGACAACATCACATCAGGAAAGAGTTCACAAGTTGGTGGTGACTTGTTGAGCAGAAGTTCAATAGGTAGACCAAGAGTTTCTCCTAGAAAGATAAGTGATCCGCCTACATTCGACTTTCCAAGTTCTAATAGTTCTCAACAACTCGGTTCAGAATTTAGTTTCTTTGAAAGTCGATTAGGAACACCATCTTCAAGTATTCCATCTTTTGAATCGTTTATAAGTCAAGGATCATCAAGGAGGGGTAGTGTGCTCTCGCAGCAACTGAGTAGTCCTACTTCCACAAACTCTGTTGTACGAGTAACAACAGGTGCTGCTCCTCCGTTAGTTTTGCCACCATCTATTATTCTTCCAGAAGAGCGTGTTGTTTTGAAGCAAATGTTAAGAGCATGGTGGTTGTACTCACTACAGCAGAAAACACGACGAGAGGAAACTGCAGAACAAGAGATTTTGGAAAAACTTACTACTATGCGAGAGACAGTATATCCAATGCTAGGTGAAGCATTCAGGTAATACCTTATGCAAGTGTTAACCATCTAGATTGAATTTATTACGGTACTACTTTTGTCGGTGGCATGATGTTACTCGCTCAGAAAGATACGTAAACCAAACGCGACGTCTACAATTAAGTAAAATATTCAACATGTGGCGAGATCAATGGCGCACTAGAACCATTGTTCGGAGAAAACTACGAAATGTGTTCCGCGTGTGGCGGAAAAAGACTCTAGTTGTATCTAGCGATCAAGATAAAGTAGAATGTAAGACTTTTGCGCATTTTCTAATTATAGGGTTCTTGAATATTCGAAAGAGAATGATAAAAGAATTTGCTTTCAAAGAATGGCATAAACGTACTCTTCGCCAACAAGGATTTTTCACACTCAAGCTATACTGGAGAAAATGGATAGCGTACCAACAGCAATCTCAAAAAGAGATTGAAGAAACAACCCAACTCGTGCTGAGACTGAAAACAGTCCACTTATTAAGGCATTGGCGAAGATGTTTAGAATGTCGAAGAATGAAACGCATTGTCGTTCAAGTACGCAAATACTTTATCAGAAAAAGATTCTTTTTGCAATGGAAAGGCGCATTGAAACAGTACCGCTCTAACAAACGAAAAATCTTTTTCATTTGGAATGAAGAACTCGATGTAAGATTATTTTGATATAACCTAACAATTATTAGCAAAAACGAACAAGAGATGATATGGAGCTTGTTGCTGATGATTTTTATCGAAAATACTTGATTCGACAATCTTTTCACATTTGGAGAAGAAACTTGCTACTTGCAGGATACTCTAGATTTATACAAACAAAACGAATAGCTAAATTGCAAAAATTAACATTTCACGCGTTGAAACATTATGTCAAGTATCGAACAAGAAAGAAAAAACTGGTCAGAAAAGCAGATCGAGTTTATTTAGTAAGTGTATGGGAACAGTTGCGTGGTATCTATTTGGAGCGAAAAGCGCAGTGCCATTATGAAACCGCACTTGTGCGATCAATGTTTACGAGTTGGCGTCAAAGCGTCGTAGGAAGAGCGTCAACAAGAGGAAAGGCTCAAGTGATCGTCAACAATCGTGTCAAATCGACACTTGAGACATGCTTTCGTGCTTGGATAACATACACCCATCAACGTCGTACCAAATTGCTTTGGAAGCTAACTGCAGAGCATTTCTATCGACAACATGTCATCTCACGAGTACTATCCATTTGGAAGCACAAACGACAACGAAAAGATGTCCACAAACGAGCTATCTTCATGCATGATAAATTCATGTTGAGAAAGATTCTAGTTGGATGGAAACAATTTGTCAAACAAAGAAATCGTACGTATCACGCATACTGTCAAGTTATTTTGGAAAAGAAACGAGATCATTTCCAGTATTGGAGACGACAAACAGTATTTGCCATTCAGCAAAAAGAAGCTTTGTCAAGTGCAGATGCATGGTACGAACATTGCGCCAAAAAGAGAATATTACAAAAATGGAGAGTATTAGCACTTCAACATAGAGGAATAATCACTGTTCTCGCTAGACTCGAACGTTTTAATAGAGCCAATTTTGCAAAACAAGTATTACGACAATGGCTAGCCATCGCCAAGTACAAAAAGTATATTCGTCGAGCTTATCGTGCCATCAAAATGAATTACTATTTTCAAACCAAAGAACAAGCGTTTATCCAGTGGCATCGATCGTTCGTCGTTGCAGATGCCGTACGAGCAGTAGTACGATCAAGAAAACGAAGATTCTTTAACACATGGTTGCAATCGTTATGTGACAGTAGAACGCATGTTGAAAAAGAAATGTTACTAGAAGCAAAATATCGATTGGCTATTCTGACGAAAAAACAAAAGTATTTTCACTCTTGGCGAGAAAAGACAGAGAAGTCAGTACAATTTCATCGATTGCAAGCATTGTTTCACAAGTGGAATAATCTTGCGCAACAACAGGCCTATGAACGACAATCGATTACAAGAGTACAAACAATGGCCAACAAACATACAAAAGTACGTGTGTTTGCAGTATGGCAGAGAAATTATATTAGGTAAGGAACACTATCAAAGTTCTAATCAAATAGATCACAATATACTCGTTTGAAAGAACAAGACGCCGATGAATTCTACTATGATCGACAAATATTCAAATTCTTTTCCAAATGGAATGATCTCGCCGCCAAACGTATCAAAGATAGAGAAACAATATTCCTTGTACAAGTCCGTTTACGACGTTCTATCATCACTCACTATTTTCAAAAATGGAGAGCATTATTCCGAAGAAATATGACAATCGTCTATGGATTTGCTCGCCTAGAAGATGCTCGCGATCGATTGTTACTAAAAACAATTTTAAGAAAATGGAAAGAATGGTCGAGTCACCACCGAGCACAAAGAGAGTACCAAGAATCCTGTTTGGAACATGTTTATCAAGCAAAACTAGTTTCAGTATTTAGAAAATGGAAAACAAGATACTTGGAAGTGAACAAACTCAATTATTTACTTTTCAAAAAAGAAATGAACAAAAAAGCAAGAATGTTTGATGAATGGAGAATTCAAACAAAATTGGAACAAAAGAGAAAGTATAACGAGTTATGTGAGTTGGGTAGAACTGCGTTACGTGCGTGGTATGATTATGTACATGGAAAGAAACAAATTGAAGAAAAAGTGAAGCAAGTAATAAGAGTAGCGCCTGTTGTTACTCGAGCGCATATTCCTGTTGCACCACCGCTACCACCTGTACGATATGGCGTAGATCAACCAAAATCAGAACGTCTAACGATGCACCATGAGCCAGCACCTGAAGTGCAAGAACGTGAAGAGCAAGTGCAAGAGAAGAAACAAAAAGTAGAATTTTCACCGTACATTGAAACAATTATATCAACGAGAGAAGAAGAGCCTTTGGATTTTGATTCTGATTTGTATATTGATGAATTGATGAGAAAAATAGAAATCGAAAACAAAAGAGGAAAAGAAGTGTTAAAACATGCTATGTACTCTCCTGTCATTGATGAATCGTTTTCATTTTCAAAAGTAATGGAACAATTTGAGCCAATACGCTACCATTTGAGTAAAAGTATTGATCGATTCATGGTACCATTCACAAACGAGTTGATTGTATCAGAAGAAATGAAAAAGCTAGGGGCCGATACTGTTGACAACTGGTCTCGCAATATGAGTTGATTGATTAAGGGAATCTAGCTAGCTAGCTGTAATATCCAAGACAACTCGCAACTGCAGCAGTTGACCGCGTTATTTCCAAATATATTTTGCGGATGCTTTGCGCAACTCGTTTCGTGAGGTTTCACCAACATAAATTGACTAAGTTTAATTGCTACAAAACACACAAATGATACTAGAGCTCATCGTGGCTGTTGTCGCCCTGTACTTGGGGTTGATGTGCTACTTCAACAAGTTGCACCGAAAGTTTCTCAACAAGAATAAGCCACCACTTATTACAGGCTACATACCGTACCTTGGTGTAGCGATGCATTTTGCCAAAGACCCAAAAGGCTACGAAGATAGCATGAGAAAAATTTACGGCGATTCGTTCACAATGTACGTGTTCGGTCAGTTCATTACTGTTATGATGTCACCACACGACATACAAAAAATCTATTCGCAACCTAAAAAGTTTGATTTCCATCAAATATCAGAGCGTCATGCTTTGAACACTTTTGGAATGAAACCATTTACCGATGAGAACCACGAAACTCACCACAGTCTTGTGACACACATACAAAACCACGACTTGGACTTTTTAACAAATCGTGCTCGTGATCTATTGGAAGAGATGTTGTTCAACGAAAAGACAAAACAATTTAATCAAGTTGACATGCACGACTGGATTAGTAAAATTATTGTATCAGTTACAACAAGAGCACTGTTCGGCGAGAACATTGATATTGAGTCTATTCAGAAAGATTATCCTCCATTTGACCATCAGTTTGGATTACTGGCAAGTAATGTTCCTCCGTTCATGAAAAAAGATGCCATCGCAAAGCGAACAAAGTTTGCAAGCCAATACCAATTCGATAAAGCAAACGATGATGCTGCAGGTGTCATCAAGCATCGTCACGAAATGTTCATGGAGAGATACAATGGAGACAAACTAGACGTAGCTCATACACTATCAGTCATCTCCTGGGTAGCCATGACAAACACGCTCAACGCCACATTTTGGTGCATGTACTACTTGATCAAATTACCCAATTCAGTGAAACAACAAATCCTTGACGAAGTAAGAACAGAGCTGGGCGATCCAGAACAAGGAAAAAAGTTACCAAGCATGACACACGAGTCGCTTTCAAGATTAAAAAAACTAGATGCACTCTTCGATGAAGTACTACGCATCACGTTCTCAACGACATCCACAAGATTAGTGTGCATGCCACTCGATTTTGTTTCGTCATCGGGAAAGACGTATCATTTTGAAAAGAATGATTTTATTATGCTGCCTAACTCCCACTACGACGCTGAAATCTTTAAGAATCCTGAAGAGTTTATTTGGGATCGCTTCTTGAACATGGAAACGCCTGTCAAGGATGGAAAACCAGTAAAATTGGGTTCAGCGTTTATTCCATTTGGTGGAGGGCTAAGCAAGTGTCCAGGTAGATTCTTTGCCAAGAATGAAATGAAGATTTTTGCAATCTCGCTTTTGTATGCTTTGGACATTGAGTTGGTGAGTGATGGTAAGCCAGAGTTTGACAAAACACGTTGGATTTTCCAAACAGCACCACCAATTCATGGTGAAGTACAAGTAAAGTATCGCCAACGAGTTTAATCATTTGCATGTGGCTAATTTATGTTCTCGATCCTACAAAACGCGCGTCCTAATAGTTGTGTGGCGTGCAGCAGGAGCCAAATAATTTTCTAAAGAAGCACATCTAGTCGTTTTAGGCAAAATTAAGTGACACAACAAAGCACTGACAGTCAACTGCTGCACAACAAACATGCTCGCAAGATCTCTTGCAGTCGCGTTGGTGTTTGTTACTTTTGCTGCTCTCGTAGCACCTCAATGCACCAAAACCACATGTGTAACCACACCAGGTACAGCATGTGGTGGTACAACTGGTAACGAGTGTTTCTGAAGGAGCTCTCTGTGGTATGATAGGTGGTGAAAGCTATACTCAATGCAAACCAGGTTTGTCTTGTGTTGGTCCAAGCACTAATGGCACATGCCTGGCTTCAGTTGGTGAGGGTTCCAAGTGTTCACACATTGCTGGATCCACTACCAACATCTTTTTAGCTCCATTGTGCTCAAGCAAGGATAAAGCGCTCACATGCATACTTGGTAAGTGCGTGGCACGATACACAATACCTGTTGGTCAAGCCTGTGGAACCTTACCTATTACTATTGCGATGCAGCAACAAGTGCCTGCGTTAACAACACGTGTGTTGCTTACAGAAACATTACATGCCAGTCCAATTCCAACTGTCAAAACGGCATATGTGATTGTCCAAACACAAGCATCAACGTTAGTCCAGTTTACCCCACAACATGTCGCTTTGAAAATGCAAAACTTCTCGAGTGCGTTTTATCTCGCAATGGGCAAAGAACACTCGGTATCTGCAATGATCTTACTAAGGCATATAGGTGCTGTGATCGCAGTAATCCAAACATTGTTGCGAACACTGACATCAACGCATACTGTGGTATAACACAAACTCCAACGCCAGCACAAACTACCACTTCTGCTACATCCAGTCCAGTCACGACCACAACACCCACCACCACAAAGAGTGATGCTACGTCAGCAATTGTTTGTTTGTCCCTATTACTCTCTTCCTTTGTGCTAATGTAATAAATGACTCCTACCAGCAATTAATTTGTAATAGTGTTTTGCTCAACTGAGGCAACAAACGATGACATGTCTGGCATAGCAACAGCCTTGGTTCTTGCACTATCAGTGTTCTTTGGTGTTCGCCTACACAACAGTAACATAATATCACTTCGCAAACCTTTGCCTATGCTTATTTGGGATATTATTGCTCGAGTGAAAGACAAAAAACCTGCACTAAAACAAATACCACCAAACACACCACATTTTGGAGAAAAGCCACATTATTTTACACCACCTAGTGACATGGAACAATTTAGAATACGAGGCAGAAAAAAACCATTCAAGTCACTTTTAATGGGAGAAGTGAACGACCAACAGCTTCAACAACACGTATACATTCCATATCCTAACGATCCGCCGCACACATTCCCTTCTATAAAAGCAAGAGCTTTGTTCACAAAGTCACCAAAAAAATTGCACGAAGTGTATATTCCCTCCGCAGATACAGTAGATAGATCATACTTGCAACGCGGTGCCAAGCTACGAGTACCATTTAATCAGTTAGAAGAGCGTTTCAGAACAGTGTACACCAACGCAGAAAGAAATGGATTAAATATCGCTGTAAACGCACGCGATGAAGCAGACCTACGCGAATGGGAACGTTTAGGATACCTACGACAACAAGATGACGTTTATGATTTCCACAATGTTGATGGACTTGTTTCTCCACCACTCACAGAAATAGCAACGAAAGCAGAAATATGGGAATCACAATAAATGTTTAATTTGACGACCTTGTTTGATAACAGCATGAATTGGTGGGTTTCCAATTTCATAAAT
>JAESGV010000645.1_pt1 | contig 15057 bp, 14 predicted proteins | sample 9269781 | NCBI WGS metagenome assembly JAESGV01 (sample SAMN15741586, study PRJNA653496) | algae metagenome | isolation source: Tildeniella torsiva UHER 1998/13D and co-occurring heterotrophs from... | place: Slovakia: Slovak Paradise National Park, Hrabusice, Kosice Region | collected 2000-01-01 | reverse complement strand
CTTTCAGAATCAGCTTCATAGTCGACAAATTTGCTACTTTGTCGGAATACACTTTTCGAATCTATTAGCTTTTTGTCTTTGTAGGTAAAATCCAATTCTGTTATGATTTGCTGTACAGGAACTCGTGAGTGTTGTAAATTATTCCATCCTAGTTTGTCAAGTTCATATGCAAACTTGGCAAGTTTCTCTTTGTCATCTTCTAGTATTGCGTCTGGTAATTCCCACCGTTTGTTCTTATTCATTGACAATGCGAAATTCTCAGTGTTCCATGTCTTTTCGACGTCGTACTTATTCTTAGTGACTGTTGATGAAAGAGATAAATTCTCTCCGACTAAGGATTGCGATGGTTTTCTCACACCGTAGTAGTAATAAGTTCCTGGTGCGTCGTGCGAGAAATACTTGAGTGTGTTGCTAGAACGAAGGCCGTAACGCTTTGACTTCCGTTGCACCATGTTCTGTGTTCGTTTTTACGAGTTTGAAAGCTCTATTTATAGTGACGCTTGACGAAGCTTCACTAATGAAAATGAAAGTCAGTGCATCTACCCAACATTTAAAGCGTAAATTTGTTTCTACATTGCTGTACAATTTCTCTCTGCGAAATATGCAGAATTTTTAGGATCTGTTCTGATAACCATCTCGCTTTCGCAACTAGGACACTCGATAACAAAACAGAATATTTTGACTCCATTGTACTCTTGCCCATCTGCATACTCTTTAGTAGCCATAAATGTTAATCCACTCTTGTATTGTGCTCCACACGGTGTACATGAGACGCTAATAGGCAACATAATGCGACACTCTGTGGAATGACTCATTGGTCTTGTCTTGCGTCACAAGTTTTGTTGAAGAAGTAGGTTGAGCGCATTAAATTACAACCATCAGAGAAAAAATTGCAGAAAGAAGAAAGATCGAAACACATAGCTTAGCTAGGTATAACTTATTCGAGTAATTGTAATTGCGAGTTGACCAATGACCCACCTGTCACTTCTGTCAACAAGCGTTACAGATGCCTCGCAAACTGGTCTGCAAGCAAGGAAAGTCTGTTTTCATATACGACTATGCAAACAATACCACCGAAAGCATTAGTACTGGTGATGTAGACATCAAGTGCGTTCTCGCCACCTCTAATGGGCAATATGTTGTTGCAGGTGGTAAAGACCACTTATTTTTCTACTCTACTGCCTCGAAAACTGTGCAAGATCATTCATGCGAGTACAACATTCTAGAAATACAAGAGATCGACTCAAATACCTTGCTCGTCGTAAGCGAAACAAATCTCCTAGCGTATAGCATGAACTCGAACACCCTTAAGAGCATTGCCGAATTATCAGAGGATGGAATGACAAAAGCCATTAAATTGCATTCCAGTGACCTCCTAGTCGCCCACGGAGAAAACTTCCACCACTTTGACTCGAACATGGTATTGCGCTTCTCTTTTTCGAGTGGAAACGACCTTCCCTTCACTGCATTGTTCGAAAACAAATCGCAAGGATATGTAACTGGATTGCGCTGCGACCGTCAAGTAGTAAAAATTGATTTTGAGAAGGGCACAGCAGAAGAGATGGAAGATACTCAATTGCCGAAACCTATTACAGACATTAGAACTCTGGACAATGGTACACTTGTCGCTGCATACAACAACGGTGACATTGTCGTCATTGGTCAGAACTTGACTCCAAAACCAATGACTCCTCGTTTTAAGACTTCTGTACCAGCACGCATCTTACAAATAGATCCAAATGTTTTGGCATGTTTACGGTACAACTCCCTCTATATATGGGATGCAGTTACCGGTAAGTGTTTGAAAACAATGCTACTCAACGCGTCTGAACTTTTGTGTATTATTTAGAATTTGTACAATTAAACTATTTGATCTGGTTTCAAATTTTGTGTCGGTTTTTGTTCTTGCTTTTGTGATTCTTCCATATATCTGGGCACTACACGAAGAGTTGGGTCGATGAATTCTGAATCGTTCATCATTCTTGCAAAACTTGACCTCCTAGTGTACTTTAGATACGCTTCAGTATACATAAATCGAGAAAACGTATCGGTCAAGTTTTGTTTGATCTCTTGCATTAGCTTCTCAGCTAACACGTTAATGTCTTGCCCTTCAGAAAGTGAATCTACGTGCTCTAGTACTTGTTTCAAATTTTGTCGCACGTGTTCCGGTAGATTCACTTCGTTCACAGAGTTTTGTTGTACAAACGTATCATAGATGCCTTGCAACAATATGAGTTTCTCTCTTCTTGTAGTACAATCCAAGAATCGTATCAATTCATTATAAGCCAGTATGTTCTCTGTACTAAACTCTGCGTTGCAGTACTTTTCAAATTCTATTTTCATCTTCTCGTCGCACAACACACGCATGAGTTTCTCAGTCTTGGATAGACCCAACTCTCGGTTCTCCTTTTTCTTTAAGAACTGGAGAATCTTTCTTCTTGCCAGCACGATCAAGCACATCACTGAACCAGCCATCATCATGCCACCACGGAAGAAAAACTCTGGTATAAGTGCAAGCCAATTGATGACAACGTTGTTTGATGGAACTGCCAGTACCATGACCAAAAAGACAATGGCTCCTAGGGTGCAAACTAAAATCCACAGGAAATCAACACGGTAGTTGAGAGGATCTCGAGATGTCAGGAAACCAGTCCAAAAACCATGTTCTTTGACGTCTAAAATAAAGTCTATTAGACCAGCGATCACTATAATAGTAATGAATATCGAGCTCATGACGATGGCGACAATGTAACCTGCAATGAGAATAGATTGGCCAGTCACGAAATATACAGCATTTAAAGCGCCCATAATGGCAGTCATAATTACGATAAGGGAGAGTAAAAATATGACAAAGAACAAATTGGAAACGAGAGTTTCGGCAATCTTGACTCCACGAGATTTTGCTCCTGTAATTTGCATTTTAGCTGCGTTGGCGTACTTTCTGACTTGGTACTGTAGGTACATGTACCACAGTGTAAAAATGATACATGCTACCAATGTTAAAAGAGCGCAATTTACTTACACAACAAAATGAGCCCAATAGAGGACCGGACAAATTGGTATTGTGTAGCTTCAACCCACATGAAAGAACAGCGTTCGACTTGCTCACAAAAGAACAAAAACGTAGTTACGAACGATACAATTCTTCTACCTTTGATAGGTTCTTGATTACGAAATACAACAATCAGAATGAGCGAAACAAATGCTGTTACACACAGCACACCGTTAAGTCCTATACCAAAGTAGAGTGCAGCTTGCAGGGCATCGGTTTGCCCTGTGCTGTTAGTGTTGTTCATACGCTTGTTCTTATGATTTGGTTCGAAAATTGCTACCGCTCAGAAACAACTGACAGTTGACACGGCGACTTACAACGAATTTTACACGTTAGGTCAGTAGATAACAGGCAAAGAAACAGAAATTCCAAAAAGATATCATACACACTAATTCCATTAGTAGCGGTTAAAAAGCATCTCCAATTTACCCAATGTTTAGAATCACTACTACGCTGACATCACAACGAAACATCTTGCATAATTACGTAACATGAATTTCTTACTAATCGCGATATGTGGAGCGTAAATGTGACATAATAGTATTCTAATACGCATTCACCTTTTCATGCATACAGCTCGTCTACAGCTTCTCAACATCGTTTAAACAAATTAGAGTTCTATCAATCTTTTAAAAAGCAAAACACATCGCCTGGACAATCTCTTGGGTCCAACTCTCGTTCTCTAATCACATCAAACAAGCGTACTTTTCGTTCTACTTCCCACGCTATAATTCCGTGTGCCACTTCCATCAACGAATTCACCTCTTGATGCTCTAATGGTATACTGTACAATAACGTTTGTTCTTCATAAATACAAATTGCAGAACGATTCGATTTCGCAACTACCATCCCATTACTCAAAACCAATAAATCTGGATTCATTCCAAAATCAGTTGTTTGTTCACCTGCTCCTTGTTGTACGTTGACAATGTACGCAAACGTTCCTCCATTTGCACATACGACTCCAGGAGTCAACTCTGTCAACTTTTTTGCTTCATTGATTGTATTATGGGTTTTGCTTGTCGAAAAATCTTCATCCCAAATTGTGATTTCTTTTTTTTGTGCGAGTGTGACGACTTGTCCGCTTTTTAGTTGTATAATGTCACATGTCTTTTCTGTAGGTATCGTTTTCACAATTTGCCAATCTTTGAACAGTAGAATATCTTTTCCAACACCGATCGCGATTGATCCGTCACGTAATGGCCGACAACATGAAATGTATTGATTTGTTTCACCTCGTATATGGGCTACTGCTGTTTCCAAGTCGAAAAGACAGATTTTTGTGGCGCCAAAGATGTTTCGTAGAATAATTATCAGCTCTTTCCCTGCTTGTACGATTCGTTGTATCATGCAAGGGAATTCCACTTTTAAAATTGTTTGATTTTTAAAAACATCGTGTATTGCGAGCGTTTTTCCTGTGTGACCGATCACACATGCTGCTTTTCCGTTCCAAACTCGTTTTTGCACTAGTTTTACACTGAGCCAGGAAAATAGTGTTTCTATGTCGTTATTTGTTATGCTAACATCTTCTGTGAACTCGAAAGCAATAGTAGCATCGATAGTGCCCACTCTACGACGTTTTGTATCGACTGTGTTCATGTTTTGCCTAGAAGTTTACAAAAGAAACATGGAAAATGTGAGCTGTGAGACTGGTGATGACAAGAGTTTCTGTAAAGCTCTAGATTTACTCTAATCTTGCAAAGATCGAGGAATAATCTGGGTACAGATTGGCGTACAGGCCTCAACGCATTTTAGTTGCTTGCTTGGGTCTTTATCTCTCTTGCATTGGTTCATACATTTTTCGCATGGTTTCCACCAGGGTTCTTCTTCAACATATGAATCACTTTCTGGCCCCATTGGAATGTTAATGCAGAAATCTTTTGCGTTGCATGCATCATCACAATCAGCCCTTTGCCAAACGTTTTTAATTTTGTTGCACGTGTTATAGCAGGCACCGCATTTTACTTTGTTTTCCTCGAATTTTTTCTTCTCCTCAGGTGAGTATTGAATTGCATCGCTTAGTGTCTTTATGGGGATGATCTCTGTACACGGCTTCTCGCAACTCTCTATGCACTTAAGGGCTTTCTCAGGAGAGCTCCAAATAGGCATCAAATATCTGCAGTAGCCTACGCATACAACACACTTAACAGATTGGTCACTCTGTTCGGCAGCCCAGCGTTCAGCCAACGTACTTGCAGATGAAAACGCCACGAGAACTAGTATCAGAACAGCAACTATCAATTTCATTGTTTCTATGTACTGATTGTTGCTACCGTGCAAGTACGTTGACTTCTCAACGGTTATCCTTGCTACTTACGAGATCTTGGCATTTAATTCACTACCATTTGCAGAAAAACACCGACCACCTGAAAACTGATCTCCTGTAATGATGAACAAGTATATTACAGTACTTAAGGTTTGTACTCGTTACAAATACTCAGCATTTAACGTATCATTTATACTTATGAAGCGTAGGAGAAGCGTTGCGTCCAGTCAAAGTGTTAATGAAACCAATGCACTGTTTGCTTTGTAATAATGCAAAACAAAAAACTTCGCGTGCTTGGTAAGTTGCGACGTGTATTCTAAGTTTTTAGCCCTACATGGATGGCAAGAAAGTGGAAATTGGATGCGAAACAAAACGTCGAAAATACGAGAGGCGTTATCCGATATAATCGACATTGGTATTTTCAAAAAAAGGAATTAACCTTAACTTTAGATTATGTTGATGCCCCGCATGACGACGTTCCAAAGAATGCGCGTTCACCCGATCTTAAATATTCCTGGTTGAAATTCACACTTCCATTAAAAAGGTACGAACGATGGCAAGAATCTCTCGCCTACTTAGCAGAATACGTTGACAAAAATGGACCTTATGATGGCATTATGTGTTTTTCACAAGGTGGAATAATCGGAACATCTATTGCCAAACTAATAGAGTTGCATCAGAATAACGAATCTGATTTTCTCACACAAGAAATGGAAAAACGAAGACCACGCGAAAGTTGGTTTCCAAAGCAAAAAGCATTCAAATTCATTTTACTATTTGGTTGTTTCTGTCCCATGAACGAACGAGGAACATCACTAATTCCATACTACGATAATATAACGTTTAATGAACCATCACTACACGTAATAGGAAAACAAGATAAAGTTATTTCGAATGAATCATCGGAAACACTAGTGCTCAAGTTTCGTCATGCTGTTGTGCATTATCACACTGGTGGACATTATATTCCCCAAGACGAAGAAATGATTTCAAAATTGAGATCGTTTATTGAAATGGTGTCAATAAAATCGAAATTGTAGTTGCAGGACTTTTATAGATCACTTTCTGTTACTAGTACGCTAGATGCATAGCTCTTTTGATCCTTGATATTGGTTTCTATTTGCTGTTTTATCCACATGTACGTTTTTCGCATACCTTGTTCAAGTGTCGTTGTTGGTTCCCACTGTAGCAGTTCACGAACGAGAGAGTTGTCAGAGTTTCTACCTCGTACACCTTGTGGTTTCTCTAGCAGGTGTTTCGCATGTAGTTGCTTTGACTCAAATGACATAGCTATCCTAGCTAACTCGTTTACCGATACCATCTCCTCGGAACCAATATTGAGAGGAAATCCATTCAAATTCTCATTACTGGAAGACATCAACTTGTAGATAGCTTGCACAGCATCTTCAATAAAGCAGAAGCTTCGTACTTGTTCTCCATCTCCCCAAATTTCAAGTTCATCTTTTGAACAAATTACCTTTCTACAAATAGCAGCTGGCGCTTTTTCTCTTCCATCTTTCCATGTACCAGCAGGTCCATAAATATTATGGAATCGAGCAATTCGTACAAGTGTAGTTGGATACTCTTTTCCAAAGGCGATACACAGCTGTTCTGCTGCTAGCTTCTCGAACCCATAGAGTCCTTGAGGTTGAGCAGGCCACGCATAGCTCTCTTTGAGTTTTATTTCAGAAGTGTTGTTTTGTCTATACTCTGGGTAGACACATGCACTCGAAGCGTAAAAGTATTTTTGTACTTTGTTGACACGTACGGATTCAATCATGTTCATATCAATGGTCATATTATCGCGGTAGATAGGATAGTCGTTTTGCTCATGAATAAATCCCATACCTCCCATATTGGCAGCAAAATTGAAAACCCAATCGGAACCTTTCGTTGCTGCGATGCAGTTGCTTTTATCTTGCAAGTCGAGTTTTAAGAACTCGTCACAGTATTCTTTTTCCTCCAAGAACTCATTGGCCTTGATATCAACAACTGTGACGTGGAATTTGGTGAATGTGTCTTCATTGTTCATTCTTTTGAGGTACATACCGACGTGTGAGCCTATGAAACCTGCTCCGCCTGCAATAGTGACTTTTACGAGTGTAGTTGTCATGTTTGTAACTTTTGATTTTTTCCTCCATGCACTAGTCGTTTGAAAAACTTGCAAGTTTGGTTTTCCTCCAACACGTTACTATAAATACAACACTGTCTGCTTCCATGCAACTTGAAAAATCATGATAACATACGGTGTTCTACTACCTATAACCTCTCGTGACGGCAAGTCTCATTCGACTAAATGTTTGGACAATGTTGAGAAACTCATCCAGAGCCTTACCAAATCCACTGTTACTGGAAATGATACTCGTTATGCGATTAAATCTACATTGGTATCGACAAAAACGATCCAATCTTGGACGTATCTGAAACTCCAGTTACCAAGATTTTCGAAAAGCATAACACCAATGGGATCTTCAGTGGAATTTCTGTCGCCACATTTGATCTTCCGCCAGGGTCAGTTTGTGAGATTTGGAGACAATTAGCGAAACAAAGTTTCGAAGGTGGATGCGACTTCATCATTTTACTTGGAGACGATATTGAAATCGATACACCTGACTGGATGTTAATTGTCCATAACAAATTCAAAACTATCCAGACTAAAACTGGGACAGTGAAATTTGGTTGTGTATGCTTTGACGATTTGAACTTTCCAGGATTCCCAACATTCCCAGTTCTCTCCAGAACTCATTTCGAGATATTTGGCGCTGATGGAATCTTTCCGCCAAACGTTTTCAAGAATCAGGACGCAGATCCATTCTTGTTCCAAATTTATCGCCGATGGAATGCTGCGGAAATCATTTCTGGTTTAGAATTACGCAATGCAATTGGTGGATCACAAGACGCTCGGTACGAGAAGAAGAGTGCTGATTGGACTCAGTCTGTACTCACCAACGCCGTACAGAAAGTACACGACTGGCTAGAACAGAATTGTTCCTCTCCACCAAAGCAACGATTGACAGTAGACGTAATAATCCCATCCTATCGTTGCGATATGGCATACTTGGATCGTCTACTCACTATTCCAGTTCCTACCAATTGTTCTACCATGTTCATCGTAATCGTTGATGACCCAAATAGGAAGACAGAAATTGCCGAATTGTTGAAAAAGTATGAACATGACTGGCACTACCGTATCCGTGTCAATAGTGTAAACTTGGGTGCTCCTGCATCAAGAAACAGAGGACTCGAGGAATCTAGTGCCGATTGGGTTCTATTCTTGGATGATGATGTCATTCCAGAGAAAGATTTGCTCACTGCATACTGTACCAAACTTGAATCAGTCGCCTCAGATCCTCAAGTAGCAGGTCTTGTTGGAGTTGTCAAATTCCCAGATACCACAGACATTTTCACAAGTGCGGTGGATATGTCTGATTTGAATTATTTTTATGGAATCGCTCGCGACTTCAAAGAGGTTCCATGGGGCGTCACGGCTAACATTCTCGTCAGGCGTGTAAATAGTCATGTTCGATTTAGAAAAGAGTTCCCACGTACTGGTGGTGGAGAAGATATTGATTTTGCGTTGAATGTACGTTCTGAAAACGTGAGTAAGTCTTTGAAGAAGCTCTTACCTGTGCCTGATGCGGTAGTTGTACATCCATGGTGGGATAATGGCAAGCGCAGTTATTCGCATTTTTACAACTGGGCAGTTGGTGATGGGCAGCTAGTAGACTTTCATCCGCAGTACACCTACACTAACTATCCCAATGTGATTGAAATGAGCGTTATCATGCTTCTTTTGGCGATTGTGGCGGGTGTAGTATTTGGTTTTAAAAGTACAGCGCCTATAATGCTGTTGTGGTTCGTTTGGATGTGGACAGTCGAATTCGTTTGTGATGCTGCTCGACATTTCCAACCAAACGAAGTTAAAAATCGAGTTCATAGAGCGGCAAAAATTACAGGTGTTCGTAAACTAGCTGCGGCGCTCGAATCGTGTGTTGTGAAAAATCATTTAGAGGTCGGTCACTTGGTTGGACATTTAAAACGCGGGAGAGTTCAGAACATTCTTAAACGATTTGATTGGTTTGCTGGACTCTTTGCTGAAGCAATTCCATACGAAAAAAGTCGTGCGTTGTTCCGGTTTTCTGTCTGGATCGTTGGCGTGGCCGTAATTCTTGCCATGCAGTTGAAATAAAGAGTGGTGTTTGTTTAGTGCCTGCTTACTCAACTGGGTCGTAACAATATAACATAAAGTAGGTAATAACACAACTGTAGAGGTATTTAGTTTTTGTACATGCTCGAAATCTAATGCTTGAATAATTTCTTTAACTTCTTAAACTTTAGCTTCTTGAATAACTTCTTGAGTGACATTGTTGTTTTGTTTGAGCTAGTTCTTCAAACTGGTTGGCTTTTAAGTCGCATGTTAAAAATAGATTTCCCAAATGAGGAATATCTAAATGAAACTCCAACTCCTGACGTTATTATCGTTGAAATTCAAAATTGTTTCTTTACTGTATGCACGTCAAATGTTTTACCTTCAGGAAAATTGCCTTCTACTTCTCGTTTCAGATCTCCAGTTACTGCGTCGTATACTCTGTAACCATGCTCTCCTCGACAAATCATCTCACCAAAGTCACTAAACACAAACCTGTTATAGTATACATCCTCTGTGTCAAGCTCCAAGTCAAGATGATGTTGTTCTTTTGTTAATGTGTCCCAAACCACAACCTTCCCAATGTCGTTGTGAGTATGGAATGTCATTGCATGTCTATCATCGATTCTAACAATAAAGTGTACGAACATGTCCATTTCGTGGGAATCTATCAACTTTGTTTCTAAATCTTGAAAAGATACTCTGTTTCCACTAGCGAGCATGATGCGCTTGCTGTCAAGCCTTGCTATCGATTGCATTCGTGTGTTAGTTGCCAAATATCTCTGTACTATATCCAAATCAACATTCCACTCATATGCTTGCGGTATTTCTTGGCATGTGACAAAAGTATTCTGAGAAAACTTTCTCAAAATTCGTGGATAAATGTTTATGGGTCGATCACCGAACATGTCCTCAACATAGTCCCAAATAAACAGAAATCCATGCGACTTTTCGTCACTGACTCCAATAATATTATCGCCGATAACTAGTATTTCTTCTACGCCGTACTCTAACTTTTTATATGCTATGAAGCGTCTTCGTGATATGCTATACACGTGTAACCCTAAATCGTAAATCGCAAGTAGCAGTAGATCGTAGTCTATAAATCTGAGCACAGTAATATGCTTGGTGTTGGGTACTATGTGTACGAGCTTTCCACTAGCAAAGTCAAATACTTTTACGCTTTCTGCGTCTACGCATGCGAACAGTGTGCGAGGTTGTGGGATCAACTGAGTTCTTAAAAACGACGCAAGAGTGACGATGTTGTACGGTTCTGCACCATCGTTTGTATAGAACACAAGTGTTACCTCAGTGTTTGGCATCAAAGATGTCAATCCATTTTAAGTCCATGGATAATTACGTAGTTTTATTCTTCTTGATGTATTCTAATACAAGCTCAGAACAAGCTTTGTTAATTTGTCTAACTACCGAGTTTCGTTCTACCTCTGCAATTTCTGGGTCCTCCCACACATGTTCCTTTTCATTCATAAAATCTTTCAAAACATCTTCAATCAAATTCTTAACGGCAGTTCCAATATGCTTTCTGTCATTGATAAAATCTTCTTGCATTTTCGATTTGACAGCTTCCAAACGATTCTCAGTTACATAACAGATCATTTCTGCGTGTAAAACACCTCCCTTTCCACCAACTGGAGGTGCTTTTGGTGCATTTACTTCCTTGAACGCTTCCGACTTTTTCTTCAAGATCCATCGATTTCCTTTCTCGTCTGTGAATGGTACGAGTGGTTTGATAACGACACCTTCAGAAATGTTTTCAGTTGTGAGTGGAGGTAAACCAAACTGAGAGGGAAGAGTGGTCACGAACTCGACATCAAAATCTAGACATTGTTTCAACGTTCCTCGGAAGATTTCTTTGGCATATGAGTCAATTCCACTCTTTTTCATCACGTCAACGAAACTCTCGTAATCAAGCCATGTATTCTTGTCTGTATCGTATTCGATGAAAATATCAAACGCATAGAAATCGTAATTGGGACAATAGAACACCCCTTTCTGTATACCTTTTGCTTTTGGAACGACTGGTACTTGTTTGTGAGGATATGAGCCACCAAATAGTTCACCAAAGACTATGTATTAGAAAAAGATTAAATAACGTACCTGATATTTTGTGAACGTTTGGGAATCGTGTTTTGTATGGTTCGTGGCTCGATAAGATATCATAAACTTTCTCAATCTTTTGTTTGTATTGTTTGATAACTACATCAGCAGCGCCATTCATGAATGAAACGTCGCCTCCTAAATAACCGTTTCTACTAGCAGTCTAAATTGTGAGAACGTGTTCTGATATTCATACTTTGAATTCTGAAGCTCTAACCACAGTCATTGAAAAGTTACATCCGTGAACTTTTTCTGTTGCGCTCCATATTGCATCAGCGTTGAATGTAGGATGTTCTGTGATCATTTTATACGCCTTCTCTGCATAGTGATTATTAATTGACTCGTAAGGTCGAAAAGTATCTTTTGTCTTGTTGGACATGTTTTCGTTTGTGCGTTTATTCACTTGTAAAGCCCTGCAAATTCAAACCAACACCTGCGAGGATTCAAAACCATTTTGAAGTAGGTTCAATCATTTTATTGCATCTAGCCACCAATAGATACCCAAACTCTTGCACGGCCGTCTGACTGAGGATCAAAAGGTAGGTTCCAGCTTTCTTGTCACTTTTGGATATCTTGGATGGTACAAGGCCACAGATATGTCGTAGAGCGAATCGTTCGGAGACCTGCGGCGGCTGTGACGTAGGTCTAATCTTCACTCTACCGCTGACAACTACCCAAATCTCAAGGCGAGATTTGCTTGCAAGGTGTATTCCTCCGGTGGAATCGAACCTGTGATCTTTTGGGTGGCACTTCAGGACTTCATCGCTGCTGCTCTACTCTTGCGGACCCACTACCTGCATAGTAGATCTAATCCTGATCTTGATCCAGCTCCTGCCGAACGTACAGCAACAGGCAACGTACTACACATGCTCTACCGCTGACCACTACCTAAACCTCGGCTGAGGTTTTGCTTGCCGACAGTTTTACCCGGTTACAAACATTTCAATCAACCCGCGATCTTCATCTTAACACGACGATGTCATACAACTATGCTGTGACCGCTCACAAGCCATCCAGCATCAAACTTTCGCTTACTGGCAACTTTACCGGTCCAAATGATCGTAATTTGATCATTGGGTACGCTCATACAACGTTTACTCTAATATTACAGCAAAAACAATCAATTAGAAATCTGGACAATGACAGAGGAAGGTATAGATCCCAAACATGATGTACCTATTTACGGTCGCATCGCAACAATGTCTTTATTCCGCCCACCAGTAAATATTTTACATCTATTAACAAAAATAGGGCGAAGATCAAGACACTCTTTTAATCACAACTGAAAAATACAAAATGATAATGTTACGATACAACGCGGAAGCACCCCAACCAATCGAAACGCGATCAAGTGGTGATATTGCTGATACAATCGGTAGAGAAACAGAAAATGGACAAATAGTTGTTGTCGATCCACTATGCCGTTGTATTGCTATGAACTTGTACGAAGGCATGCTAAAAGTATTACCCTTAGAACCAAACAAATACGGAGAACCCATGCAAGCGTTTAATATAAGGTATGCTCTTACTGTCATCCGTTAACACTTTCAGACTTGAAGAGTTGAATATTTTCGATATCAAATTATTAGCGCCAAAACGTTCTTCAGATTCCAATCCAGTCGTCGCAGTATTATACCAAGATCCAAAAGGCGCTCGTCATGTTAAAAGTTACCAAATACTCTTGCAATCAAAAGAGTTATCTGACGGACCCTTCCAACAACCAAACGTCGACGCAGGTTCCAATTTGATCATTCCCGTTCCATCACCATACGGTGGTTTGATCATTTTAGGAGAGGAAACTATTGTCTACCACGACGCAAACACATTTTTCATCGCAATCGAAGTGAACAAACCAATCACTATTCGTGCATATGGTCAAGTTGACCCAGATGGTACTCGTTGGCTTATTGCAGATCACAGTGGTACTTTATATATGTTACATTTGGAAATCGAAAAAGAAAAAGTTGTTCGATTGTCATTGAACGAACTCGGAGAGACTTGTATCCCATCAACAGTTTCCTATTGCGATGCAGGATTCGTGTTTGTTGGATCAACTTATGGAGATTCGCAATTGATCAAAATTAACGAACATACTGAACCAAAAATCGAAGACGTATTCTCGTATACCAATTTGGGTCCCATAACCGATTTATGCGTCGTCGATATTGAAAAAACACAAATGTCAAATGGATCAGGAACTGGACAATGCCAAGTTGTTACATGTAGTGGAGGAATGAAAGATGGTTCGTTACGTGTGATTAGAAATGGCATTGGAATAGAACCCTTGTCCATGATTGACTTACCAGGAATACAAGGTTTATGGCCACTTCGACCAACTTTTGATTCTGAATTCGAAGAGTACATTGTGATCGGATTCATCGGACAAACTCACGTATTAGGGTTTGGTGAGGATGAATCACTTGGTCCTATGAATATTGATGGATTTGTAACTGATAAGCAAACAATCTGTTGTGGAACAGTAGTCGGAAACGCGTTCGTACAAGTCACCGAAGCTTCTGTTCGCCTCGTCGATTCTGAAACATTTGCATTAATTTCAGAATGGAAACCACCAGCACATGCACCGCGTATCTTTATTGCAAGTGCAAATGCTACACAAGTCGTTTTATCTGTTGGAGAAGGACAATTGGTCTATTTGGAACTATCAAATCGACAAATCAAGGAAGTGAAAGCGACCAAGTTGGAACATGAAATATCTTGTATTGACATACACCCATTGAGTGGAGATTCTTCAGATATTGTTGTGGTTGGAATGTGGACTGAAATAAGCGTTAGAATTCTACAACTACCTTCGTTGGAACAAATCTTGATCGAAAAACTAGGAGGAGGTAAGAATACATTTTACACATACTTACGATTATAGAAATTCTTCCTAGAAGTGTATTGTTTGTTGTTTTTGAAGAAACAAACTATCTATTATGCGCGTTGGGAGATGGTCACTTGTTCACATTCAAACTCGATTCTGGTGATGGTATTCCCAAACTTACGGATCGCAAAAAAGTATCATTGGGTACCAAACCAATCACACTATCATTATTCTCAAGCAAAGGTCAACAAAACGTGTTCGCATGTTCGGATCGACCAGCTGTCATTTACAGTCAAAATCACAAACTATTATTCTCCAATGTCAATCTCAAGGACGTGAATCAAATGTGTCGTTTCAACTCGGAAAGTTTCCCAGATTCACTTGCCGTTTCATTAGAAAGTGCAGGACAGTTAATGATTGGTTCCATTGATGAAATACAAAAATTACACATTCGAAGTGTTCCATTGAAACAACAACCAAGAAGAATTTGTTACCAAGAATCATCCAATTGTTTCGCAGTGGTAACTACTCGCATGACCGATGATGAAGGAGAGTCAAACGAAACCAACCACGTGTTACTAATCGATGGACAAACATTTGAAACTATTTATGATTTTAAATTGGACATCAAAGAAGAAGGATTATCGATT
>JAESGV010000644.1_pt1 | contig 15086 bp, 13 predicted proteins | sample 9269781 | NCBI WGS metagenome assembly JAESGV01 (sample SAMN15741586, study PRJNA653496) | algae metagenome | isolation source: Tildeniella torsiva UHER 1998/13D and co-occurring heterotrophs from... | place: Slovakia: Slovak Paradise National Park, Hrabusice, Kosice Region | collected 2000-01-01 | reverse complement strand
AACCAGATGGACAACATCTCAGACCAAGTCGGTCCATACAACATTACTATTACATTTAACAAAGAAATTCTCTTGTCAGGCATCAAGGCTGATACACTAGTCTTTTTAGTGGGTCACTTTTTCAGACATGCAAAACGACAAACAGGAGAAAAACTCATCACCATTCAGAGGAATCAATACAGTGTAGAAAAGAATCAACGTATTCGTGTTGATGATAAAATAGAATTGTTACGAGGATTCAAGGGAATCCCTGTAATCACAAGGTCTGGATTATTGTACAACTGCGATATCATTCACAAGACGTTACGATTGGATACTGTGTTTGACTATTATACTCAAGCCAGAAGCAAGGACAAGTTTGAACAATTTGTTTCTAATCAAATTGTCTTTTTAGAGTATAGTGGAAGAACTGCATTTATTTGCGGAGTAGATTTTGACAAGACACCAGAGAGTACTTTCAATGCCAGTTCAATCAACAAGGATATTTCATTCGCAGACTATATTAGAAGTGCATACCCAGAACTGAAAAATAAACAGTTCAAGCAACAACCTATGCTTATATGCAAACGACACTTGCGTGAAGGGTAAGTCTATTCATTCATCATTAACAAAATAGTTCTCGTTTGGAGTATTTTATTCCAGAGTTGTGTCACATGACAGGATACAACAAAATGATGCGGGAAGATTCTAGTTTGCAAAAACGAATCAAAGATGCGTTATCGATGAACGCAAAGAAAAGAATGACAACGGTACAGGGTAAAATCAGAGAGTACGCTACCAATGAGAAATTCAAAGAAGTTTTACACAATTTGAGTCTGGATTTGAGTCCAGATTTGATAACAGTACAAGCTCGTGTTTTACCACCATTGAAGGCTCACTTTGCACAAGGAAAACCAGTACAAGGTGCCGAAAGAGGATCATTTACTATTCGATCAGACAAACTATTTTCTGCTCGTCAAATTAAGAGTTGGGTATTTTTACATGATGAACGAATTCCCACAAATGATGCTAATAATTGGATACGCAATGCCGTCTCGATTGCAGGTCCATTGGGCATTGGTCTTGCCAGAATAGAATCGACAATGGTCAGAGGAAATCAATTCGTAGCTGGAGCAAAAGATGCCATTTTGAGAGTAAAAGAAAAACGTGAAAAAGAGACAAACAAGGCAGAAACGTTACAGTTAATTGTAGCAGTAGTTCCAAATGGTAATTGATTTTTCACACTAATAGTCAATAGCATCGATAGAAATTTACAACGATTTGAAACGTTTTTGTATCAAAGAAGTTGGTATTCCACTGCAATGTATTCAACCACAAAAATTCAACAGAGGAGATCCAAACAAATCAGTTTTAACAAAAGTAGTTGTACAAATGAACTGCAAAGTTGGTGGAACTCCATGGGCTGTAGAGTTGACAGACGCAGAAGATATCATGATATGTGGTGTTGACTTGTATCACAGTGGTGAACTGTTACCAAACAGTAACAAGAAAAAGTCTGTAGTTGGTTTCTGTGCATCATTGGGTGGTACTCACACCAGTTTTTATTCGAATATTTTGGCACAAGAGAGTGGCACAGATATTGCAGAAACGCTAGCTCCGTCGCTAAGTGGTGCCTTGGAGGCATACAAGACAAGCAGAGGACAGTACCCAAAGCATATCATTGTGTACAGAGATGGTGTTGGAAAGACACAAATTGCAGAAGCTTTTAGTAATGAGCTTACATCAATGACTGATGTTGTTTTGGAAATTCTTGAAAAACATGGTGCGGATATACAATTGAATTATGTCATTACGTTGAAGAGAATTACGACAAGATTACTTCGAGCAGCTGATAACCAAAATCCAAGACCTGGAACGGTAGTAGATACAGCCATTACAGAACCAGGAAAACATGAGTTTTACATGGTTTCTCATAATGACAACTTGGGTTCTGCAGCTCCAATCAAGTATCAAGTGTTGAGTAATGGAAGTCAATTTGATGCAGACTACTATCAAATGCTCACTAACAGATTGTGCTCGGCGTACTACAACTGGTGGGGTCCTATCAAAGTACCTGCTCATTGCATGTATGCACACACGCTAGCAAAGGTGACAGGTGCAGCAGGTGTTGACAGAGAAAGGTCAAAACTCAAGGACAAATTATATTTCTTATAAACATAAGTTCTAATTCTATTGCCGCAGCAGCCGCATCGTTATCTTATGAACCATCAAGTAGAACTTGTGACATACTATTTAGCTATTTTAGGGCTTCTTATTTGTACCAACAACAATACCAAACAATGTCAAACCAACAAGTCTACCACACCCAGTTTGTAGTACCCTCACAACATTACCCACAACAGCATGCACCAGTTGTTTACTCAGAGGGCTATCAACAACAGCAAGCCACTACATTCCAAGTGCCAACACACAGCTTCGGCAGTACTTCACAAGTAGCAACCTGTCCTAATTGCCACCAAACAAGCGATACAGCTGTGAAAAAGGTAATTTAGATTTGTAATGTAACATTTTGGCAGAAAATAGGTCTAGGAAATATAATTGGAGCTGTAGTCTGTTGCGCTGTTGGTTTAGGTTGTGGATGCTGTTTGATTCCATTAGCTGTAGATTCATTGAAAGATTCTGTTCATGCTTGTCGTTCATGTGGTACAATTATTGGAAAGTCAGCTATGCTTTAAACAACTTGAATACTTATTCTAAAATAATAATATATTTTAAAGTAATTTAAAATCAAACCTCCGAATATTTTTAGTATATATTTGTTCTTGTCTTTCGTGCAACTATGGATAGACTATGTAATGTTACTATAGGCTGTGATATTGAGCGACCTGTGCTCTGCTTAAGGTTCGCTTTTGTTGTAATAGAGTTCAGTTGTAAATCTGAAAAGTTAATGAGTAACCGAGGAACAAAGCGTATGCGGGGTGAAGAAGATGAAACTGATGCATTATCAAAAGCTGTTTCTGAGAGACTCAAACTTGAGGACACTCGTCAGAACACACTCAGAGAATTAATTGCAGAACAGGAATCTGTTAACACAGTAACCCGTGAAGTACAAGCGCTCTCTGGTACTGCTACAAGCGTACAAGAAGCGCCAGATCAGGCACAACAGAACAAAACAGCCGAGTTATTATTAATACAAAATATAGACGAACAAATCAAAATACGCGTTGGTGACACCGTTTTTACCACTACAAAAGCAACTCTTTGCAAAGATGAAAACATGTTCAAAGTTATGGTTTGTACAACGTTTATTTTTTTTACTCTGTAGATGAACACTGCTATTCCCTTAGATCGTGACGAAAATGGCGCAATTACAGTTGAAGAAGGCAGAAAACCAGAACTATTTGCGATTATCCTGGACCACCTCAGAAGCGGAAAACTTTTATCAATTGGTATTCCTGAAGATAACCTTGAACAACTCGAAGAACTATTAGAAGAGGTTAGTGTCAACTGTTAACTAACAAAATAGAGTGACTATTATGGATGTCGTCGCTTGTCCGCATATTTGAAAACATTGATAGAAATAAGACAAGATGAACTTAATCCTAAAGAAATATTAGTTCCAGAAATTGCAAAAAAGGCTCCAACAATGTTCTTCAAGAAACGACTTGACGAGGATGACGAACCCCTTGAAGAACAAGAACAAGTAAAAGAACCACAAAAACCTCGCAAAGAATCTGAACCATTTGATGAAAAAGAGTGGATTTCCGGGTTTGAAAAAATGACATTGGATCAAGAAGAGAAACTTCAACAGTACTATAGTTCGAAAAAACAAGAATTACAACAAGAAAAAGAGCGTTTGAACGCAGAAAAAAAAAAATTATTGAATGAAAGAAAAGGTACCGATAAAGTGGTACTCAATGTTGGAGGTAGAGAGTTCCACGTTTCCGTTTCGAATTTTGCAAGTCACAAGGAATGCATTTTGAATCAAATATTCTTATTGGGAGTACAAGGTATGTTGATTAGGTGTGATTAATGTATAGATGGTTTCTTTATTGATAGAGATCCAGATTTGTTTGAAATCGTTCATGAATATTTAAAGACGAATAGTACGGAAAAATTGCCAACAGATCGCACCAAGAGAAGACAATTACGTGAAGAAGCATTGTTCTACAATGTTGCCGAACTCATTGCATTCTATGATCCACTTCGATACCCACTCGAATCCATTGGTCAGGAGTATATTAAAATGAAAGAACGAGAAGATCGTTATCGTTCGCTATTTGCTACCGATCGTAGTAATCCCATTTTGGATGACCCATTGTTAGACATGATACCTGTATTCGCTGTTCGTGATACTTTTGTTTCAGAATTCCCACCTGCTGATATTCCACTGTTATTCAATTTTGACAATGCACCAAGATTGTTACCTTCGCAAAATCGTTGGCATACTCGTTACGAAAGAAGAAAATTATTGGCATCAATGGAAAATCAAGAAAGACCAAATCAACCACACCTGACAAGAGATTTGGAAACATTTAGAAAACAATGGAGAGTATTTACAAGTGGACTATTTGAAGGTATGGATTGTTCAAACATTTTCTTTGCTGGTGGAAGTGTACTAGCAGCTGCTATGAAAGTTGATGAAAATCATCCTGCACTACAACGAGAGCAAAAAGCACAACTATCATCTGATGAAGCAAAAAGAATGTTAGGTCTCGTCAAAACGGAAAACTCTATTGATGACATCCAAGAAGACGATTTTGAATTTGCAGATGAAGAAATAGAAGATGAGGAAGAACAACAACCACAAGAGAACGTATTCCCTGATGAAAGTGTGGAACTCACACAATACATGAATCAAGATCCAGGTAATCGTATCCGAGAAATTATTACAAGAAACACTTCCCCGCTGGGATACAACTTGTACGGAACAGCTGTACAACAACAATCTGAAGAATCACAAGATACCAAACTCAGATTATACTATGAACAATCTACATTTAGTAGTAGTGATATTGATATCTTTTTGTATGCATTAACAGAACAAGAAGCAGAACAAAAAGTAAGATATATCTATGAAACAGTGAAAGAGAATTTGGTACATGCCGCAGAACCTTCTAATCGTATTTCAGGATATGGACTCGGTAGACGATACGGATACGGGTACGGACAAAATATACTTACAAATGAGAATGAAGGTATTTTGGTTATGCGTACCAAACACGCCATCACGTTCCATTTTGCATATCCTATTCGACCTATTCAAATCATTTTGAGAATATACAAATCTCCAGCAGAAGTATTAATGGGTTTCGATGTTGATTCATGTTGTGTTGGATATGATGGAAAACAAGTTTATTGTTTACCACGTGCAAGACGTGCCATTAACACAAGAATGAATTTGGTTGATGTTGATCGTCAAAGTACAACCTATGAGGTTCGATTATTCAAATACGCCAAGCGAGGATTCCGTGTTGGTGTTCCAGGATACGATCCAGAACTGATTCAAAATGAAGAAGTGAATCGTTCACAAGCGTATGAAAGTATTGTAGCAGCCGTCACACCATTAGTATCACCTGACATTATTGACCCAAGACGTGTTACCTATCCAGGTCGGGATCGTTCTCATTTTAAAGAGAGACAAGGGTTGAGTAGATTGTTACTATTTGAAAGAGCGATAAAACAACCAGAAAGACATGCATATCGTACGATTGGATTATCCGGTTGGAGACCAAAAAATATTCTAGATCGTTTTGAATCACAAGTACGCGATTTGGATCCACAACTAGAACGAGTGAAAAAAATTAACGCATACAAGAAGTATGTAGAAAATGAAGCCAATAGACCCAACCAACCATTCTATTACAGAAGAAGAAATTATCAACCACGTGAAGAACATGACTATACTCAAATATTTATTCCATGGTGTAGAGGATGGACACCAAGTTATATCAAGAGAAGAATTGAAACTATGAGAGAATATCAAGTAGAAAAATCGAAAAAGCAAGTATTCACATACGCGTTGAATGATATTGATTCAATATTATTCGCTGATGATGACAGAAGTGAAATTCATGGCTCGATAAAGTGGTTAACTGTGAATCCAGGCACTCAAATGGTTGGCTCATTCAATCCAGTAGAAACCAATTTCTATCACGATGCCTACACGAGAACAAAAGCACAACGTGAAATTATTGCCAAAGCAAGAGAAGTGTTACGCAAAGCAAAAACACCAAAAGCACCAACTGTAACAGTCACTTGGTCATGGGACAGTGGTAACGGATACACTCCCTACACACCACAAGAAAGTGCAACCATAGAAAAAGCATATAGACAATATGTTGCATCAAACGCTGCTCAACACAAAACTGTTATTGTTTCAGGTACTCATGAAATTGATTTTGAAAAACGCAAGCAAGTGAATAGAAAAGATCATAAGAGAACAAGAGGTATACAAAGAGATGTTACTGGAAATCGTAACGTTCCCCAGTGGCCAGTACCTCATATGCTCACTCAACAGTTCCCATTGGGTATTATTGGTATCAGACGGCCTACTGTACCATTTGGTGGTTTTGGACTGGGAGGTGGACTTCCACCTGCACTATTTGCGCCTGCACCTTTAGCATTTAATGGAGGAGGATTGGCTGGAATGATGGGTGGAGGAGTAGGTATGGGCTTGGGAGGTGGAATACCTACGATACCTACATTTGCTTCTCAACCAGCAATGAGACCACACGGTACATGGACTTTTGATGAAAATTTCAAGTTTACCACCGCAGTGGAACTATATCCAGAAGAGGACTACCAAGATGTATTGGAACGTGCACAACTTATCAGTGCTTTTATGGGAACAAAAGATGTCGCACAAGTTATGGATAAATTGGACGCAACAGAAGATGATGAAATTATTGATGTAGATGCAGAAGAATATTAAGATTTTATCACCATGTCTGTGAATAAACGATCTTTCAATAGTCCTTGACCAATGTTTGTCTTTCCCATTGAAATAGCAGCGTCGATAATATCTACCCCATCACGTGATGCTCCCATACTAACTAGAGCTTGACCAAACGTACGAAGCATGTCCATACTTGTAGTTGCGAGTGAGTAGTTTCTCACAATGTATGCTTTGAATTGTTCTACAATTTCTTTTTCTCGTGCCTTCTTCCAAGAACAAAGTACAGTACACATTGCAATGGACACTCTATCCATTGTATACTGTTCATTAATCAAGTTGAATGTATCTTCTTGTCCAGTGTTCATCAAACACGCACTAGTAATCATGTTACGCAGTACACCTTCATGGTGTGTGATCATGTAGTCAATATCAAGTACTGCTGCAAAGCATAAAGTAATCACAATGTTATCTAGAAACTCTTCACTTGGTTGATTTGTAACTTGAATAATCTTATCAATGTGCTTTCTAAAGTATCCACCAAATCGGTAAATCAACTCATATAATGCATAAAACGCATTTTTTGCGACTTCTGGACCCATTGTCAATGTTTTGAAAACATCTTGTGCGATACTATCCAAACGATTTTCTAATAGTATATAACTAACTGGTCCTCCGGCAATGTCACCCAACATGGCAAGACCCAATGTTTTCTGGTTTGTATCTACTTGTTTGATGGTATGCATGGCAACTTGTACTACATCTACGTGTCTAGTGAGTGATTCAGGTGATATACTCTTGGATCGCAGTAGAACAGAACCAATGATATCATTTAGTCCATTAAGTTGATCCAAATCATCACGATTGTTTGCAAATACATGTGCCAACTTTTCAGATACATGATCATACAGTTTCTGTGCATATGGATCGATATCATCGTACCATAGTTGTGCTAATAGTCCTGCTACACCATCAAGTTTACCCATCATAAAATCATAGTTGGCGTTATCATCTTGGTAGAATCTTTCTAATACAATAGGTAGAGCTTGTACCGCCAAATCACGTTTTAGTTGAATATTCTCCAAATCTTCAATACTTGTTAACAGCATGTCAACTGTTACTGCGAATAAATAATCACGTGCTGTTGTTAATCTTTTACGAGCAATCTTGTGAATTTCTTCCAAATGTGGTAGTGGTGAGTATGTTTCAGAAATTGATGCCAATGCACTTGCAGCTCTTGCGACGATTCTTGGCGTTTCGTGTTCTAATAGTTCAATGTACTTTTGTACGACTTTATCACTACGCTCTTCGTTTTGAAAGATTGCATCTTGGTATCGACTAACTGTCCAACAAGCAATAGCTTGGATATGTGGTTCTGAAACAGACATGGCATGAGTAATAACAGGTATATTACTGTCAATAAATGGATGTTCCATATCTTGGAAAGCGTGGGCGATTACACCAAGTGCTAGTATCGCCACTTCTACTGTTTTCCACGAAGTTGATCTCAAACACTCATCTATTGGTATCATGTAACCAATTTCTTCTCCAATGATTAGTGATATGTGATCCAAACATTCAGAAGCACACTTTCGAACAGTCCAATCGTTGTCAGATTCTCTATTAAAAGATTCTTCATCAACTTGTTGGTACATCATACATGGTAGTAATACTGGAACAAATTGTCGAAGAGCTTGTACATCTGGGTGGTCTTGTGCGAGTGCAGATAGTAACTCTAGTGCATCGATTGTATAATCATTTTCTGGTCCTTTTTGAATGATTTGGAACAATAATAGGTATACTTGGTTCATAGGGAGACCATTGATTCCGTGCATACTGATATTTGTTCTTATAATTCGAATCACTTGTGCGCTAGTGTCTGGGTCCGAAACGCCTACCATAAGATAATTCAGGTCGGTATCTGTAAGTTGAAGTGTTGGGAATTGATCAATGCATGTTCGGAAAATCATTACACTAAAACGGTGGATAGAGGGTGAAGATTGAGATGACACTCTGAGTAAGTGACGAGCAAAGTCAACGTGAGCAGTTTCTGTGTTTGGTGACACTTCCAATCGCTGTACTATGAAAAAGGCTTTCTCCACAAAGGTTACATCTTGTTCTACCATTTTCTTCACACAGTCTAGTAGCGATAGCATCCACGCGTCGTTGTTGTTTTGACCTATTACTGATGCCATATCCAAGCCCCCCGTATTTTCGTTTGGCAGAGTTTTGAATGCTTCCAACAAAGAAGATATAACTTGTTCGTAATCGTGTGTGTAAAAATTCATTAAATTGAGGCATAGTGAAGCACAGTGAACTCGTGTTGACTCTGGTAGAGTGTCGTCCAAAACTATTTGTCTGAATGCTTGGATAAATTCGTCATAAGTATGTTCGGAAATATCTGCGGATTGTCCAAACGTTTCTGCGGTACTTAGTAGCTTGTCATACAACGTTTCTGTTTGGCGTCTACTCATGTTTTGAAACAAAGCAACTTTACAAAACAAATGCAAAAGCGATTGCTTTTTGCTATCTTGGTGGGTGCCTTGCTAACCACTGTACTCACAGATAATACATGGCAAGATATTAGATCATGGCCAGACCCTATCGAGACATATATGACACGATTTCTAAAACAACTAGAACAATCTTCGGTCACACCTACTGATATCACCAGAAAAGATTACTTAAAAGCTATAGCAGGAGGTACACCTCTAAAACTCAAATTAACTTGAAATAGTTGTTGACTATTTTGTCAAACACCAAAATGCAAGTGGTGCAATTATAGACGAGTATATGCACGTCGAAATACAATATTCTACACCTGCGTTTGCTCTATCGGCATCTCTACTAGTGCGAGAGGTTAATCGTACAGATTTGATACCAAAAGCAACACTTGCACTAGATTGGGCAACATATACGCTCAGTACCCGTCATGCAGCAACTGGTCACGAAGATTTTTTTGCACCACTTACTGCACATGCGATACCTATTCTCAAACCATACGTTCCATTACCGATCAGCTCCAAATGGGAGCAGTACATACGCAATTTCAACCCATACACTACATACCGATCTAAACCAGGCGATAATAATTGGAACGTTGTAGCGCTATCTGGAGAAATGTTATACTATGCATTAGGACTTCGAAACAATACCAACTTCGTTGAAGATAGTCTAGGTGCCCAAGGCGAGCACTTCTCATCACATTTTGGATTGTACATGGAAGGTCCTATTGCATACGATCATTTTCCAAGACTATGGGTTGCTTCAATTCTTGAAATTTACTCTGGAATATATGCATACGAATTACAGGAAGTAATGCGACGTGCTTCTCTTACTAGTTTATTTTTACAGTCACCATGTGGAGAATTACCAACTGGAGGTAGAAGTGCACATCATCAGTGGAATGAAGCAGAACAAATCGTGACTTATGAGATCTTTGCTGCTCGTGCGTTAGCAAAAGGTGATGTTACCCTCGCAGGAGTGTTTAAAAGAGCTGCACATCTGGCATTTCAATCAACACTACGATGGATTCGACCAACAGGTGAACTATGGATTGTTAAGAACTATGCACCACCTGGAGAGTTTTTAGGTTTCGAAAGATACTCTTCCAATTCACAGTACAACTTGTTACCTATGGCTATGCTAGCCATAGCATACGAACACGCTTCTCATACTGACTCTATCAAGGAATTAGCTACACCTGCAGATATAGGTGGATACATGCTACAAATTGATCTACACAAGATCGTAGCCAATGTACAGGGTATGTATATAGAAATCGATACCAATGGTGATCATCATTATGATGCAACAGGACTTGTGAGAGTCCATAAACAAGGACATAATCCACAATTAGGACCTAGTGAGAGTTTAACAGAACATGCTGTTTATACTGTACCTGATAAGTCACCTAGAACGACAACTGGTATTGGAGTCTCATACCAAGATAGAGATATGACATGGCATAGTCTTGGAGAGTTTACCAATACTACAGTTAGCGTTAATGTAGACTCAGAAACATCCGAGCTAGTTTCTTTTAAAGTTTCATACGTTGGAGATCATACACCCACTATAATTGAACAATATAGAATCACTTCCAATCGTGTAGAACTAACATCACAAGTAGTTGGAGTTACAGGAGCGTTACGGTATACATGGCCTGTATTGGAAAGCAATGGTAAAGATATAACAAATATCACTGTCAAAGATGGAGTTATCACAGTTAGTTTAGATGGAGATTCTCAAACGTTTACTCCTGTTGGTGCAGCGTCTATTTCACTAGGAGATACAAAGTATCCTAACAGAAATGGATGGTCACGCGTTGCGGTTGCAGAGTATCCAAACGGTGGATCAATAACATTGGTAATAGAGCCAAAATAATGTTTATAAAGGGGTGTATCCCTTTGTTTTGTTACATGCAGATTTAACTGCAACACTTACTAGTACTACCACCACGATCAATGTAAATACTCCCACCAGTGAACCTATCACAATCAACCATGTTAGGTCTTTTCCTGGTTTGGGTGTAACGCCATCAGGTATCAAGCTAACTAATTTGTTCTTGGTTGTTGTACCTTTACCAAGTATCATGGTACCATCACTTAGTATAAACACACTCTGTGGAAATGTATCACATTTTGCTTCAGCAGTGTTACACAACTCGTACATGGTATACACTTCACCACTTGTTACATTTAGTCTAACTAGATGCACTTGATATACACCAGCTGGAGCTGTTTGTTGCATCTCAAACGCTGTAAAATAAAAATATTCATCTACAGGATTGTACTTGAATGCTGTCAATCCTATAATGGGTGGTTTCTTGTATGGTTTAAATTGTATCTGTTTTGCGACTTTTGAAACCAATACAGACTGTGTGTTCGTATCTCCACTAACCTTGATGATCTCTTGGCTCATAGAGTAATAGATGTATTCATTTCTAGCACTTATCCATATGCCAATTAATGAGGTATCCAAAGGTATTGCATCAGCGCAGCTGGCGTTACCAGTAAAGGTACAAAACATAATTTGTTCTGAATTTAGCACCATGACTTGGTTTGGATTATGTGTTGAGGGAGCTGCTTCTATTTGAGTTAGAAGACTGCCGTGTATATTGGTAATAGTATAGAGCGTTCTCCATTCGGAAGTAGCTGGATTGTATTGCATCAGTGTCTCTTTGTAGTCGACTGTTATTTTTAAATACAAACTTTGACCAACAAAACTCAAACCATATACATATGATTTTGTTTGGTGATATATATCTGTGAGGCTCCCAGTGTCTGTGTTGTATAACCATACAACATTATTCCAAAAATATGTGACAAAATCCCCAGCACCACTAACGTAGAGTGGAACTACCACAGATGTTTCGTTCTGCGAGAGTAATTCGTTTTTGTTTGATGTTAAATCTATTGCATACAATTCATAGTTATAGTTTTGTTCCACAAAGTATAACAACTTGCGCGTTTTTTTTGTTGCTACGTACTGTGCATATGCAATACTCTGTTCACCTTCTACAAGTTGTATTCTTTCTACATTGTCACTCACTATTTCGATATGTTGTTCAAAAACAGCACACACAGTGTTTGGCCACAGTGGTACCAATAGATTTGGTGATGTCGAAAGCATAGAGTACTCTTTAGTGCCGTCTACTGTGCCATCTGTGTGAATGATTTTGTTGCCTCCCGAGACGAACACGTTGTTATTAGTTTGTGCTGAATAGCGCAGTGCGAGAGTAGTTGCATCAGATGTGAGTGTAATGACTTGGTACGCACTACAGTACGATAAATTGAGTAAGACGGTCAGTGTCAACCCCAGAATGCACATACTTTTTTTGATTTTGAAACACCTGTTTACAACCTCGGCTTTACTCAAAATCCATGAAATTGGAAAATATTTCATCAAATGTTGGGCGACTATCTGGATTACTGTTCCAGCACCTTTCCATCAACCTCAGGTATTGCTTTTCTTGTTGGGTGATGTTATCTAGTAACTCTACTGGTATTCTTGGTCTCAGTCCTCCAACAATACTTGTTCCTAGTGCAATAATACTCTCAAATTGTTCTACATTTATGTGGTATGGATACTCTTCGAAAAACACTTCATACATGATAATTCCAAAACTGTACACATCTATCTTTGTACTCTGTTCTTGTACAACTCTGTTCGTAAGAATTTCCGGTGCCATGTATAAAATTGTGCCAATATTACCTGTCATTGTATTGTTTTTGAGTGACTTTGCAGTACCAAAGTCACATACTTTACATGTTTGATGATTCTTATCTAGTAGAATGTTCTATATTGTTAGTCATTGGAATGCATGACATACACTTGGTTTCAAATCTCGATGGACGATTGTAGGGTCTAATCCATGTAAATAGATCATACCTTTGACGACATCTAGTAATAGTTCTTTCTTCTTAGCAAAAGAGAGCCTATTGTGCAATAAATCAAGGCATTGTACGTTCTTTTGGTGAATAACACTATCTAATGATTTTCCATGCATTAACTCTGTTACTATGAATCTGCTTTCTTCCTAATTTTGTTACTAGTGAAAAGAATGCTTACATTTACAGCTACACCCATAAAGAGAACAATATTTGGATGCCGTAATGAGCGTAAGATTTTAACTTCTTGTTCGAACGATGTTGTATCGCTCGCATTAAACTCTTTGATTACTTTTATCGCACTATAATTATCAGTTTCAATACAAGTAACGCTTACACGTCGGCATTCTTGTACGACCCACTAAAAACGATACCATACGCACCTTCTGATACTTTTTCTTTAAAAGTAACTTCTGACAGTGGAATCACCCAATCTCGATCGACTTTCTCTGATAGTGAATCTGCCTTGATCAAACTTTCATGTAATAACGATTTCATTTCTATTTCTGCTTTTCGTTGATTGGCAACACTCTGTAATACAATATAAAATCTTCTCCCAGCGAATATTGTTCCAATGAAAAGCGCAGTTATCGTTAACATACCGGCAATAGTACTTAATACGATGATAGTTACTGTAAAGCCAGTGGTGAGGTTGCTGCAGTTGTTTTCACCGTATGGTATTTTGCAAATGCACTTGTCTGGTGATATACATTCTCCATTTCCACTACATGCGTTTGCATCGTCTCTACTCTTTCCAAAACAGATAGGTATATCACAGCTCAATCCTGTGTACGCAGGTGAACACTTTAGTACAACTGCTGATACTCCGAGCACTGTTCTGGCAATGTTACTAATCTTTTTCATGTCGTTGTTCTGGGTAAACAAAATCTTTCTAATACCATAGTCTCTCCAGTAAGCGATAAGTGTACCATTATTGAATACAATGATATTGTGCGTAGTGAGTGTAGGGTTAACATCAGTAAACAGAATCTCCCACTGGTAAGGACCACTCTGTAACGCCGTTCCGTTATGCAAAACTACAATCACTGTTGGGTTTATCGAATCTTGTAGAAACCAAATAGTAGCCAGTGCAATCTCTGAATGATTGAAAGGTAGTGGATCAAACAATCCTACTAGTGAACTTGACGTATCTATATACTGTATCATAGATGTTGCTACAGCAGGAACAAGCATTGCACCTGCAAAGTATAGTCGACCTTCCTTATTCAACAACATCATTCCCAGTTGTGACGAGAACATACGATCAATCTCTGTGAATAAATTCAATCGGGAACATACTGCACCGCATACATATATGAAACCATCACTACCTAGTATTCTTACAGATTCAAAAGTGTGAACACTAACAATACTCATGTTTGCTTTTTCTATGAGTGTTGGAGTGTAAATTCTCACTGTCTTATCGCTGATGAACATGCTATGTCCCCAAGTGTACAACTTGTCGTTACATATAGCAATAGAAACATAATACAGAGTATAGAGAGCTGTGCAGTTTTTGCCTGCTAGTTCTCCATTCATGTTCACTTTTACCGGTGTATACCGATCAGTTGCTGTTCCATCTCCCAAACTTGAGAACCCATTTTCTCCAACTCCGTATATCTGTCCATCTTCTGCAAGTAGTAGACTATATGAATTCACACTACTAACTATTTGACTTATTCTTACACCACTTGGTACTGCCATCTTGAATTGAAAAGAACTCGTAGTAGGTAAAGAAAGATCATCGGTATTCCATACTGCTACTCGATCTGCGTACACGTACACCATTTTATCTTCTCTTACTGATGCACTGTATAGTATCTTTCCTAGTTGAAGAGTTGTACATACCACTGGTCGATCTC
>JAESGV010000643.1_pt1 | contig 15096 bp, 15 predicted proteins | sample 9269781 | NCBI WGS metagenome assembly JAESGV01 (sample SAMN15741586, study PRJNA653496) | algae metagenome | isolation source: Tildeniella torsiva UHER 1998/13D and co-occurring heterotrophs from... | place: Slovakia: Slovak Paradise National Park, Hrabusice, Kosice Region | collected 2000-01-01 | reverse complement strand
TTTCTGCTGCATTTTGATTTGGTGCGGATGTAATTATAGAAGCTAGTACAGAAGAACTTGGTTGGAATTCTTCTTGTTTCATTTTTGTTAGTGTATCATTTGCTTTATCAAATTGACCGGCGTTGATGTGAGCGTCTATTAGTGCATTGTATGTTTTCGCTGACTTTTGTAGTGTAGATATTACTTGCTCTAGTGATTCAACTTCACCTTTTTCTGCCAAAGATTTGATCTGTTTGGCGATTTTTGCGTCTTCTTTTGTTGCACGCACAAGCTGAGTAGTCGAAAAGTGTACAGTGTTTATGCATAATCGTGGTGTTGTGCGTAGGCATCTGGCGAGTGTTGGTGTGCGGGAAAACATGTTTAAGCAATTTTTTTACTAAAATATAACATCAACGGGAATTAGAATTGGTGAAAAAACAACGGCCAGAGTTACTTACGCAAAGCAATCGCTATCTTACGTTCCAATTTCTACTGGCACGCATGCACAAAACATCATATCTTGATCCAAAATCGGTCGACACCTGTCACCCCGCGTAAATGTTTATCCTTGATTACAATAAGTCGATTTGTTGTACGAACTTTTGCCAGCCATAAAGCGAACTGGGTTCTTACCAAAGATGCCAAACAATCCTAAACAAACACATCCATGTCCAAACGTACACTCGAACAAGTGACAACATCATACGACGATGTCGTGCTTATCGACGACTTCTCTGACGAAGAAGATGAAGAAATTCTTTTTTCTGATAATGAAAATACACCACCACGCAAACGCGTTCGCGGCTCATTAGCATTCGAAAGAACTTCGTTTTGTGCTTCGTTACGCATAACTACTCAAACAAAAAATTGTTACGCTCAGTTCACTCTATGCGATGCCAGTTATTTGAGTAATGTACCAAACCAATTACGCACTTCGCTATTTGCCAACATTGACCAAGATATTTCTCTCCGCATTTTGGATTTTGCATCTGCTGACACGTTACACTATTTCCGTGACGCAGAAAGTGGTTCCATGCGCTCAGATATCACCCAATTATCCATCACCGGAAAAGATGAGAACTCGCGTTGTATGCTAGCCTACCTAAGAGGATTATTAGCACGCAAGAATGAAATAGCCATAGTACCAGTAGAGAATTCGGAATACCAACTACTAGTCTACTTTGAAGAGTCAAACGTCGACTCTTTCGAAGCTTTAGATTTTTTCTCCACCTCACTGTCATGCCTACTGGTCAAACGTTTCAATATGGTTCTAGACTTGGATGAAACACTCATTCGTACAAGAATTCCACGCGATGCCAGCGACCGTCCATTGAACAAACTAGAGTACGAATTTTTCGTCCAAGGAAATCGTTACATTACTGTCGTTCGTCCAGGAGTTGACATGATACTACGGTGGGCTTGTCAAATCTTCAAAGTCGTCATCTTCACAAATGCCATTCGTGAGTACGCTATCGAGATTGCAAAGATACTAGACCCAACTCGTGAACATTTACTTGCAGGACAAGTCAATTGGGAACAACTCATCAAATCTCGTGAAAGTATGGTACCTGTACAACACATTCCACGTCCACAAGGTTTGAAGGTTCTAGAAAAGTTTGGATTTGAACCAAAAACAAGTGTCGTTTTTGATGACGATAACAATGTTTGGTCAAAAACCAATCAAGATTGTATTGTACCATTTGAACAAGTTACATCTGCCAAAAAGCCATCGGACTTGTTCTGTAATATGAGAACTGAAACCTGGAAACGACTTGCGTATATGCACAAGTTGGACTACAACACAAGAAAGAAACAAATGACTGCTGAGAAACCAACCTTCTCGCAAGAACACGTTATGCAACAATTAGAAAATACGAAACTAGATGGAATGAATGTCGAAGAGACTTTTGTTCATGAAAATTAAAAGTAGTTACAATGACTTTCAAAAAATTGGGTCACAAATTCTTCTTGTTCGATTTGCATGCGTATTCGGCGTCTTTGACTTACATACAGTACCGCCGCTTCTGGACTGTCACAGTGTTTCGCAAATAACAAGTAACAACAGAGTATTAACCCTGTTCTTCCGACTCCTGCTTGACAATGAACAATTACGCTGTTTCTCTGCTCCACGTACTGGTGCATTTGCCTCACAATGTCAAAGATGTAGTTCGTTTCTTCAGGTACACCAAAGTCTGCAATAGGGTAGTGATGCACTCGTATGTTATTGTTTTCGAACTCTGAAAATTCGTAACAGAATCCAGTCTTTGTTAGTGTGTTGTATTTTGGGTGCTCGTGGGGTTCTTGCAGATTAAATATTGCACAGACCCCAACTTTTTTAAATTGTGTAATTAATTGATGCTCCCTAATATCTTTAGTTGTTAGTCGTTCGGTACCATATATAAACTCTGTGATTCGATTCGAGTTGAGGCCAGTAAACGCTCGTTTATAAGTGTTTGGAGGTACGAGCATTGGATTAAATATAATATATTTGCTGCAGATTTCAAGGTTATATGCGCATGACAACACGCGTAACCTGAAAAATTGTTGAATTTTTGTAAGGCCAAAGTCAACTGCAAACCACAAACAAATATCAACATCATGCATGCAAAAAGGCAATAGAACAACTAGTGCAGTGACGAAAACGATAGCTTGCGTTCATACGAATATCGCTAAAGCTATCGTTAAGTCTGTATCTCAAAGAAAGTCAGACGTCGCTGTTTCTTCTAGATAGCATTGACTATTATTGTTAACAGTCACAGTGAAGAGAATATTATCAATTATCATTGGTGGCTTCATAACCGTAAAAGTTGTAGATAGTGACGTCTAGTACCAAAAGTACTCGGAGCAAGATTTTATTTGGTGATCTCCGATACCACTTCACAACATTTCGGTGAGTATTAGACATACTAGCAAGAGACAGACAGCGTTATAAATTCGTTTAAGGTATTTCGAGAAAGGAGTAATTCGAATAGCTGTACAGTTTAGATCTTGTTTCTTTCGCAACAATTTGCTAAAACCTTGAAATATTTTTGGATGACGCTATATTTTTAATACAGAGCATAATCATGAAAACAATACTACTCGTATTGCTTCTCATTGCTACGCTCGCCACAGCTCGTAAGAAGCTGTTTTCTTGGGGTTCTAATGAGTAACTAGCAATTAATCCACTTATAGTACAGAATGTTCCAACAGGGATCAAAGGGTTTTGTAACACCCTCAGAATTCATTACTTCGCCTGAACGGGCTGCAGTAGGAACATGCGAGCCTATTGATGTCGCGGCGACATCATATACATCAGTTGTAGTGTGCGCTGATGGATCTGTGTTTACTATGGGATCCGATACAAACAATGGTCTTCTAGGTATCGATAACAGTGTCGCCAATTATGTTTCCAAATACTATACAAAAATCAAAGTAACTGATGGATCCCTTTTTACATCTGTAATGTGTACACATAGTCAATGTCTAGCTCGAGGTGGAGTATTCAACGTAGGTTACACCTGGGGAGCAAATGAGTACGTTACTTTTTTCTTGAATAACATGTAGCTTCGGTCAATTAGGATCGTTAACTAGATCGATTAGAAAATACCCAATGTCAATCGATTATTCATGGCAAGGAAACAATTATATTTTTGGATACGGAATGTCATCAACTACAACCTACTATATAAGAGGTGATGGAACTGTAACTAGCGTATGTATTCTTTCTATTACTCACGAAAAGGTTGGTGGAAATCAATTCGGACAGTTAGGTATTGACGCAACTCCTAACGTATATCCGGATACAGTCAATCCCGCCAATATGGCGTGGATCCCAGGAAAACAAACAAAATCCATTCATTGTGGAATTACAACATCTTATATCATAACTATGGACAACTTTCTATACTCTGTTGGCCAATGCGAGTAAGTTGGTAATTTTTAGCTAAAAGTCAGCTCTGGTCAATGTGGAATTGGAACAAACCCACTCAACGTTATATCGCTAACTTTTGTGGATCTGGCTTACGTTGCTGGTATACTCGTTGACGCTTCTGTTGGTTATTACCATGCTCTGTTTTTGAACGACCAAGGTGCCGTGTACGGATGCGGTAAGAACACGTAAGAGATTACAACACAACTAACGATAGTGATCAAGTATTACCTGGTGTATCTAGTGGCGCTGTGGCCTCTTCACCAATACCACTGGATATCTCTCCACTTGGCGGAGATAGAGTAGTACAAGTGAAAGCAACTAAACTTAATTCAGCGTTACTGACAACATCAGGATTAGTTTACGTAAGTTTGCTTGATAGTTTTAACGCGATAGATTTCTGGGCCAAACACGTATGGTCAACTCGCTACTGGTGCTGCGAGTTCCACAGTCTTTCCATTTACAAAAATATCAGGAATACCTGACAAGGTGATAAAGCTTTCGAGTTCCATAGTAGCTCCGACATTTTTCGTTATCACTGAAGATGGGCAACCATACACAAAAGCGTTTGCATGGGGAACAAACATGTAATTTTGTACACTTTTTCTTACATTTTATTAGCAATAGAATCCATCCTGGAGGTGGAACGAATGCTTATACAACAACTATTACGGCTTACGACACTAAAGGATGTGATGTCGTAGACACAGCTACATCTTATACCGTAATACTTTTACTATGCAGTGATGGTGCTGTATATGTTCAAGGTACTAATCTATACATGGGATTGGGATTAGGTAATACAGATCTCGGTGCGTATGCTAGTAGCTTGACAAGAATTAATCACGAAGAAAAATTCAAAAAGGTGTATTGTGGAGTTTTCCACTGCATCATACATGCATCAACCAACTATCAAGTTGCCTATTCTTGGGGAAGAAACGAGTAAGATGAAAGCATAGTGTACTTATTTATTTTAGAAACTATCAACTTGGTCAACGCTATGGTGGTCAACCGGTATCAGCTCCTCTTGTATTGGATTACGCTTGGCAAGCTAATCTAGGAGCAGTCAACATAGGTTATTATACTACTGGCTACACTACATTTCTTTTCATGAGTAATAACGAAGTTTATAGCGTATGTTTGTAGGATTGTTCGTAACCTATATAGGTCGGTATGAATATCAATGGAATGCTTGGTAGAAACGTGCCACCTGCAGATGGTGGAGGTATATCACAGGACGGTAATCCAGGTCTTGTATCTAGAGCAAATATGGGAGCAGCAACCATAGCTAGTATGAGCTGTGTGCAAGAGTTTTGTCTTGTGATCGGAACTGACGGAAAAGCTTATTCACATGGCGGTAGCTCGTAAGTGAAAATTTTACATGTGTAACAAGTAGACCTGCTCCTGTTCTAGGATATCAATACTATAATTATATCTTATTACCTACACCAGTTACAGCCACTGGCGTATTGGCTGGAAAAACGATAGTAGGTGTTTCCCCATCAAGCTTTGTATCAATATTTGTTGATTCAAACGGTGGTAAGAGCATGTTTTCGAACTTAACACGTGATTAGAGGTATATGGCTGCGGTGACGCAAGCAAGGGGACTCTAACAGATACCGTCAGTGGTTCTTCAGTCGTTTTACCCGTCAAGCTAAATTTAGCAGTTATGAATGGCGATCCAGTTGTGCAGGCTAAAGTTACTCAAGCCACAGTGTTATTTATTACAAGATCAGGAGTTGTTTGGGTAAATTATTTGGTATCATGCTAACTAGTTACAAGGCAGTAGGTAGCAACGCAGATTATGGACTTCAAACAGGATCTATGGACAATCTGCCTCATAATGTACCAAACCAAATTACGCAAATAGTTGCAGGTGCCAAGGAGATTAAAGGATATTATGGAGGCTCATCAGGTTATTTAGTGCTTGCAACAAATGTAGTCAGCACTCCAGCTCCTTCGGCCACACCAACACCAGCAGCTACGACAACAACGGCAAGTCCTACGACAGCGATTGCTCCTACAACAACAACAACTGCAACACCTACCACAACCATAGCTGAGACAACGACAACTGCGACGCCTACACCTACGACACCTGCATCTACGACGACTACAGCAACACCTACTTCTACAACAGCTACACTTACTACAACCATAGCTGATACAACAACAACAGCAACACCTACTTCTACAACTGCTGCGTCTACGACGACTACATCTACACCTACTACAGCTACTCCCACAACGACAACAGTAACACCTACGACTACAGCTGAGTCCACTACAACTTCTCATCCATCTACATCGGAGTCTCCTACAACTACTTATACTCCTACTTCCACTTCTGGCGCTTCTACATGTTTTGGACTTAGTTCAACAGACCCCAAAGTTTGCAACGGTAACGGCGCTTGCACAGGATCAGAGTGTCACTGCAATACAAACTCGCTAGGAAAAGAATGTGAAATCAACATGCAAGCAAGCTCAGCATCATACGTAGCATTTGATGCAACTACAAACCAAAACATTATCAATGTAGATTCCGCGAATAACATTCCTGGAACAATTGGAAACGCTTCGTATCAATTCTCAAATAATGAATTACAATTATCTTCGAGTTTGTATGAGAACACTAGAAAGAGTGTATGTTTGAATCCATCAATGATTATTGCGGGAGTGCAAACATTTGTCGCGTTTGCGATTCCTGCGTCACTTACGACTGGAACAGCAGTAGAAGTTTGGTTCAGTGAATCGAGTGGAAAGATTTTCTCTTCAAGTATAAAATCATTGAGCTCTGGTTACGTGTTTGAGTTAGATATCAGTGGAGTGAAAGATTCGACACCTGTTACACTTTCTACTGGTACTGTGTACGTATTACTAGTTCATGTAGATTCGTCAGGAGCATATACAACAGCACAAATAGTAGATAAGGTATGTATGACTTTCTAGCGATTAACCATTAGCACAATAATGTTGTAGGAAACACGCTCACTGTGTTTATCGACGATGGAGATTTCCAGAGTACGTTATCACTTAGCGCGTACCATGTCTGTATCTCTCTTGCTATGTTGCCAAGTAGAAGAACTTATAAGAGTGTCGCGGTAAACGTGAAGTATTATGGATCACAAGGAGTGGGTACTGCTGGTAATTTGCAGAGTAAATCAACATCTTCAGCACCAAACGTTGCTGGTGCTGTTGTAGGCGCAATTATTGGAATCTGTGCAGGACTTTGTTGTTTGAGCATAGCTGTAACAATCATCATTGTAGTTGTGGTGAGATTGAAGAAACAAAAGAAACCAGTTAAATTGGCACAAGTAGATACACCGTTACCAGATCTTGAAGCTCCAGCGGATAATCGTATTGATCATTATGTCATGTATCCAATACCTTCTGAATATGTTGCACCACAGCCAGCAGAAGTAGTTGAGCCAAATCTCATACAGCTTGAGGAGCAACCTGCACCAGAACAAGTTGTTATACAGCAAGAGCCAGAGCCAGAGCCAGTACCAGAACCAACTGCTACACTAGAGCAAGAACCTATTCAGAGTGAACCAGAGGTAGTTGTTGAAGAAGAGATTCAAGAAGAGCCTGAAGCTCCTGAGCCAGAATCACAAGTTACTTTGAACATTGAATCTGATCTTGTTCTTGACGAAGAGGGCAAGAAAGTACTTGGAGAAATGAAAGATATCATCACTGACATTCGTACCAAAGTATCCAAAATCACTAACAAGAACATTTCTGAACTTCAAGCATACGCAACTCCACCTCCAGTTGTGTTTAGTGTGCTAAGATCAGCGTTGATTGTACTTGGTTACAACGCTGATGAGTTGTCCAAATGGGGTGCGTGTAAGAAAGGTCTAAAAGATGGATTCTTAAAAAAGATTGCACAGTTTGATCCAACTGACAGATCGCATGCAAACAGTAGATTCAAACCAGTGCAAGCAGAGATTGCAGATTTGGACTATGAGACGTGCTTGAAAAAGGGAAGTTTACCAACAGCTATTTTGTTTGAGTGGATTAAGGGAACTCTGCAAATTCGATCTATGGCAGAGCAACTTCGCAGTAAATAATTTTTTCATTTATGTAAAACAACAGAAGATAATACATTACATTCTTTCTTGAGCGTTACTTTTGTATTGTTTTCAATATTCCATAACGTTAGATCACCTTTCTTACCACCAAATACTATTGTCTTAGAATCTAAAACACAGATCGTTCGTGCTACATCCATGTACGCGCTAATTGTTATTTCACAAGCTTCAGTGATCATATTCCATACTCGTATAGTGCTATCAGAGCTCGCACTAATGATACGATTCTCCTCTAGTCGTTTAATATCCCAAATACCACTTGTATGACCACGAAGCGTAGCTGTACATGTCATTGCATCAAAGTTCCAAACTCGAATTGTTTTATCTGCGCTACCACTTATGAACGTATGATCATCATAGTGTAACAAACACATTACCCATTTTGAGTGATCTAATAGCGTAGTGTGACACACTAGAGACTCTAAATCCCACATTTTGATCGTTTTATCGTTACTGGCAGATATCAATGTATCTTTGATTTTAATTAACGCTCTAACGTTATCTTGATGATCGTCAAATGTGTGAAGTGGTGCGCTAGTATCTTTTATATCCCACATATTGATGGTTCCATCCATACTTGATGAGAAAAGTCTGTGATCGTCAATTTGTAACGTGCAAGTCACTGTTTTGGAGTGCGCTTTCCAACTTGCGACTGTTTGCCAATTTTTTAGTTCAATAAGTGCGATATGTCCATTCACCCATCCAGCAACAATGTGCGTATTGTTGAACAACTTGATAACTTCGATTTTTGAATCTGTTTTTCCAAGTTGAGCTCGTTGGTGTGTGCCATCGAAAATCCGAGGTCGAGTACATTGACGAGTCCATCAACAGTATAACCTCGCAAATGCTTTAAAATAATATGAAAATACTCTTCATCACGATCAATGTAGTGTCTTGTTCAGTATTAAATCCTCCCAAGTCTGAGTCAAACATTCCTGAAAATAGACAATCTGGATCTTTTGTGAGCGTATCTAGAGTAGTGTAGAATCTTGTTCCACCAATATTTAAAGTGATTTTTGGATTAATGATTGTATTTGGTTTAAAACAATCATTTTCCTCTGTGCGTTTTGCGTTCAATGTACAGCGATTTTATCAGTTGTATATGTTCTGTGGTAGTTAGCGACTCGATTTCTTCATCGTAAGAAGAGAACAGAAGTGAACGTTTCTGCATCCTTTTGTTTAAAATGAACAACAAGACAACCAACGCAACAGAACAACTTGTAGCATGGTGGAGTGAATTTAATTCAGAAGTAGACGAATATGAATACATAATTATACTGCGTGCAGGCGAACACGGATTGAATGAGGACACATTTATACCTTATCCACGGAAAGAGATTCTTGATGTTCTTTGTCGTTTCGGTGTCGACAATCATATTTTTACTGAATTACTTGCGACTGTAACTGGCGACGAATTGTTTCGGTACTTAGATGCACTTGTACATTATTTTTATTTTGATTTAACACGTGTAGAAACCTCTTGGAACAACAGAAAAAATTACAGAAAAATACGGAGAAGATTTAACCTGCACGTACATATTTTTCAATCCTTATGGAGAACCTGTACGCTATTCATCGTCAAAAAAATCTAATTATTTTTCAAATCCGTACAGAAATGAAGAATGGAACTCTTTAGAGTCTTTACCAACAGAATCTCTAGGATTGGGGTACCATCCACGACTATTATTCGAAAAAATAGAAAATGGAGACACCACCTCTCTAATCGAAGATTTACACGCTGCAGAAACCAAAACACTCCACTTTGGATTGTACTTGAACGATTGGTTCGATCACACAGGCAATAACATACTCCACCTCGCAACGCAGTATGACAATTTACCATTGGTCAAGTTTTTGCACCAAAAACTCTACATGGACATTCACCAAGTCAACAAAGAAGATCAAAATCTATTACACATTGCTGCTATGTACGAATCACATGATTGTTTGGAATATCTACTCGATTTGGGAATCATTAACGCATACAGGTACGACAATGACGGAAAAACACCATTTGATACAGCAGTCTTTTATCAAGATGTACATGCTGTGAAACTGTTTCATAGAGCAGGAGAGGTGTATTCATGTCATGTTTCAAGAGATAAACATTGTAACTGTACAGAGTTATGCGATCCTGTATCGTTAGCATGTGTAGCTGGAGATTTGGAAATGGTAAAATGTTTGATAGAAGTGGTTGGATTATCATGGCAAGATAATTGTTACTTTGAACCTCCTATATGGTCTGCGTGTTACAGCACCAATGTGGAAGTTCTAAAGTACTTACTAGAACGACACAAAATAGAAGGTTCGAAATATAATCTTAGTACGGATGTCTATGCAGCTACGTTCAATAACAAAACTGATCATGTACGTGCGTTGTTCGATAGTGGATTAATAGTAAATTACACAAGTGATGATGATGAAGATGAACGAGCAGATGAAGGTTATGTTGGACCATTTCCAGACGATGACGATTCTTTGCAAACACACTCGGGAAGTAGTTCATTGTACATGTCAGTAGAAGATAGTTACAATGAAATTATTGATATTTTATTAGCACACATGAAACGACCACCTATTCGATATTTGAAAGAGTTACCGTTGATGTTCGAGTATGGCAAGTTGTATAATATTAGAAAAGTGGTAGAAAAGTTTGGTATACCACCACGAGTGGAACAAATGGTGATTAGAAATGCAACAAGAAATGATGACAAAGAGATGTCGTTTTTACTGCTCAAGTATTTATTCTTGGAGAAAGAACTACGTGGTAATCGACTTTGTATTCTACCGTATGAGATACAAAGGTTGTATGTTAACGTAGATTTGTTCAAGAGTCGTCTACACTCGTGTTCACTGTTTGATGACATCACAATTGTTTTCACATCACTTAAACGGAAGAGAAAAGAGAATGAAAGACCTAATAAACGCATAAAGTTATAATTTCTTTCTGCTTATACACCGAGCAAGTAGATCATACTCATGTTTGTGCAACTGATGTGGTTGTGGGATAATTCTTCCACTCTTATCTCTGAAATGGCCACTCAAAATTCCAAACGTCATTTTTGCCATGTTTGCAAAGTATTTTGTCATCCAATTTGGCATGGCTACATGTATCAAATCTCCTAACTGCTCAATAGGTACATCGTTGATCTTGATGTCATACAAACGATTGACGAATGGTATTCCCCACCATCTAGTTTTATATTGGAAAGAACTACTAAACGCCATCATGTAATTAGGGTTGGAAAGATTAGCAAGTAGATTCGCTTGGAAGAGCATAACCAACTCACGTTGAGTCATGTAGTAATGAGCGATAACATCACCAGGTGACTTGACTTCACTGATATCAGGAGTAAGAGTACCAATACCCAACGCACGATAAACATCGCTAAATTGGAATGGTAGTTTTGAGCTATTAAGAGACTTGAAATACTTTTGATCAATACGAATCGCTTCAGAGTTCAAGAAAAAGACAGCAAGTGGATTAGTATCATTTCCTAACTCCTTTCTCGCCTCCTCTAACACACAATCTGCGACAAACTGTTGGAAACTTGCACCTTCCTTGAAACTTGTTGGAATGTTACCTACTTGAGTCGCATATTTAAATTCAGAGTTTTTCAAAAACGAACTATCGATCATTCTCTTGTAACGCTCAATTTCGTCAAATGTCTTTTTGTCCATTGGAATGTCAGCATTCACTGGAAGTTGAGTTGGCAGTAACATTCCCTTTTGTAACGAGTCAATATAAAAAGAATCACGAATAGGTATTTTTCCATTCAATAACGTCACTTGTTTGGCATCAAAATCGTATTCAAGTTGCAAAACACCTAGAATTGTTCCGTACGCGTTCACTTGATGAGAAATTGTTTTTCCAATAAAATTCAAGTACACTTCATGCGTATGCGAGCTAATGTGTAAATCGATCAAGTGATCATCTCCACGTTTGTGTAGCTCTTTTAGTAATAACGTATCTTCTGGTAAACCAGCATGAGCGAGAAGAATCACAACTTGAGCGTCATGTTTTTCCTTGACTGTAGTTATCGTTTCATGTACGGAATCTGCCCACTCTGTTAACAACATTTTGTAATTTTGATCATCGTAACCACGGAAACGAGTACAGTGACGATATGGTAAAGACAACTCTGCAGAATCTGGTCCAAATGTACCAATAATTGCTACTCGTAATTGTTTTCCTGTTTTAGGATCAGTTAACATCTTCAATACAAAAGAAGTCATTTGTGTAAGTTCTGATTCTTGTTGTGCTCTTGGTGGAGTGTACTGTACGCTATCTTCACCTTTGAAATGCCACGTCAAGTGATTACACACTGGATTATGTGGATCGAAAACGATATTGTTTGAGAGAATAGGAACACGAGTAGTACGACTCGCGCAATCTAGTGAATCTAGAATGACTTCATCGTACCCGTCAAAATCATGATTTCCCAGTATTGTTGCGTCGAATCTAGCGTCTGATAAAAATTTTAATTCAACTGGCGGGACATCCGCACATGAATAAGAGTTTGATGCAGATAATAAGTGGAAAAGACTTCCTGCAAAAGAGTCTCCGCTATCTACAGTGAGTGTTTGTGATGGTGCGATATCTTGTACGCGAGTAATAAGTGTTTTTAACCGTGCGAAATGTCCTTTTGCGAGCGATAACTGAGAATCAGGTCCGATACCCTCAAACGTTGAGTGTAGATCGTTTGTGTGCAAACTAGATATTATTTACGTTGGTGGACTGCTTACATTGTGAAATTAAACTTGTTAGCGAGGCAGTAGCATAGAGATACCACGAGCAGAAACAAGTGCGTCACCATGTTTACAAATAATTTACAAGTATTTTACTGTTCAAAGTTGTTGGTGTCTTGCAAAAAGTCGCATTCTGAACATTCTCATCAGTGAGAACCACTTACTTTTTGCTTTTCCCCAAGTTTTTCTCTTTGCTCTAGCTAATGGAGTTGTTGGCGTTAGATTATGCATAGATCCCCATGCTCTTAGTGGTGGTGGGTTTGTTGTGATACGTATCTTTGGTAGACTACTCCTATGATCTATTCTCCTTTGCGTAAATCGCTCGTATGTTTGCATAAGAGATCCTATTAAGTATTCTTCGAGCAATATTAGGGTAGGCTCTATCTCGCTAAATGAATAGTAGCCTGTTGACACTAGTGCAATCATTTTTCCGACTGCTTCAGATAATTTAGGTTCCATAGTTTCGCATACGTTCCTTTTAGAGTTTGCTGACATGTATTCTTCATATGCCAACGATAGTATTTGTTTCCTAAATGCCTCATCCTCTTCCGTTTTAAAATCTTGTATCGCATCGAACAAGAAAATTGTACTCTCAGAGAATTCTTGATAACAAAAGCGCGTTAAAAGATGATGTCGTTCTTGGCTCAGCAGAACTTTGAATTTGAAGATATCTACAGGTGAGCCTGCTTGCGCATCTACAGTACTGCGCCTTAGTGGTATAGGGGTATGGTTCACGAGTACAGTTGGTGAGAGCATCCACTATTGCTGATTTTGTTGAAATTCTTTCAAAAGTCAAAATTTATTAATAGGTGAGTAGCTGAGTTGTCAAACCTCGTTTAGACAAATCGCTAATCCTAAGATTGGAGATGAAATTCAAGAAATGAATACATGCTCACGTATTTCTTGAATTTCATCTCTTCAGGTGCACGGTTGAAACAGTTAGCATGCCAGTAAAATAAAAAGACCAAGACCGAGCTACACGCCCACTCTTAATCTATGCATGTTGCGCTTTAGTCTCTTCTCCATTTGCTCGTTTCGTCACAGAATAGTAGATGTCAAACTTGGTTGAGTGATGTTTTTGTGGCCGACCTGTCAAACAACAAAATCGCAAACTAGTTGAACCATGAGCAACTTCACTAAGCTACCTCAACACGTCCAACAAAACATCGAACAAGTTTGTAGTGCTCGCATCTCGATTTTAACTCTTTAGCTTCTAAAAGATAACGATGAAAATGGCAACGGTATTATCGAAAAACACGAACTAATCGCCATCCTAAAACAACTCGGAATTGTACACAATATTATAACATTTATAACTCTGATAGGAACTCTCTGAAGAAGATGTAGACGATGCTATCGCGCAAATAGATTCTGATGGTAATAACTCACTAGACATGGAAGAATGCAAAGAGTTCTTCGCACTATGCTTCTTGGAGGCACAATAAATAAAACTTTTCACCAGATGCGCTTGCTCTAACGGTAACTTTGTAACCACAAACTGAAACCAACAAAGCACTATGGAAGCGCAAACACAACCTCTTAACCGTTTAAAAATCGCAGTGTGGTCGCGTGACCTCAACAATGTACAACAGGTTTTTGATGAGATAGAAAACAACGTCGAGAACAGAAACGATTTAAATATAATTGGCCACGCTATTAAACTAGGAGACGCGGACATGGTCAAGTTCTTTATCTCAAAATTCCCAAATCAAAATCAAAAAGAAGAGGAAGATAATCATTATCCACTACATGCCGCAGTTATTCGTGACAATGTGGACATTGTTTCGCTTCTTATCGACGCTGGTGCTGACGTTAACGCAAAAACAACAGATGCATTCCAAGAAACTCCACTCCAAATTGCTGTGAAAACTGACGCAGTAAAAATTGTACAACTATTAGTGGATAGGGGTGCATCTGTAGCACAAAAGAACGCTTTCGGTGAATCAGCACAAGATTTGGCTGGATCAGAGGAGATGAAGAATCTATTAAAATAGTTTAATTGAACACCTTCTTGTACACGTTCTCCAAAGTGTCATAGAATGACTTTTCTTCATCATAAAATACATAAACAGGTTCAAACATTGGGTAAATTTCCTTGTACGTTGCTGCGTCGTCATCAGTAATTAATGACTTCTTTTCAAGTATACTCACAAAGTCAGAGTAGAACAAAAGAGCATTATCAATCTCTTCAAATGTCATCGACTTGGAATCTCGTTTGCTATGCATGAAACTAATAATTGCATTTTGGTAAATACTTCTTTCTGAATGGACTTGATTATAAGTCCCAAAGATTGCCATTTGACCAATCATGTAACGCATAAACGTGTTATACAAAATTCTTCCTTGATCAAAACGCTCTACTTGCTC
>JAESGV010000642.1_pt1 | contig 15099 bp, 8 predicted proteins | sample 9269781 | NCBI WGS metagenome assembly JAESGV01 (sample SAMN15741586, study PRJNA653496) | algae metagenome | isolation source: Tildeniella torsiva UHER 1998/13D and co-occurring heterotrophs from... | place: Slovakia: Slovak Paradise National Park, Hrabusice, Kosice Region | collected 2000-01-01 | reverse complement strand
ACTTTATCTTCTTGCATTGCTTTCAAAACTTCTTTTTCTGTTGCGTTTTTCCATTTGTGAATATCTTTTTGTTTTCCATCTTTTACGGCTTGGCATAGAAGACTATTTTTAAAATGCGAAACTGCTTTCTTGTTGTCTCCTTTTTGTGTATAGAGTTGGTACATGTTACGATCGATCACGCGACGTGTTTCAACAACTGTATGTAATCCACTTTCGACGGGAATATCTTTTACATGGAGTAGTGCTTTTTCGTATTCTTTTTCAGCTGCAGCCAAGTCTTTCTGTGATAAATAGTGCAAACCTCGCTCAACGTGCAACGACGCGATCATTAAAAATATGCAAAATGTTTGGCCTTCATCGAATACTTTGTATTTGTCGTACAGAATCAAATTGGACAACCATTCGTCATTTGCTACTTGTGTTAAAAACTCGTCTAACTGATCAGGCGTCATTGAACTCAATTTGTTGACCAAATAGCCACGCGTTAGAACAGTTCCATCTTTTGATGTGTATGGTACGAGTATCTTTTCGACTTGTACGACTTTGTTTTGGAAATCTCTCCACGTGGCGTGTATTTTTACCTTTGGTGGTTCATACTCTACAATATCAGGAACCATTTTGCACACAGTAAGTACAAAGTTGTAGATAGGTTCGTTAATTCGCATATTAGGGCTTAGAGCAGCTTGAACTTGCGCTAAAACCATACCAGGATCATTTGGATACGTTTTCGCGAGTGTGATTAGTGACTTTGCGATATAACGATCTGCTGGCCGACCTATTATCTTTTGAAACTCGGTGTTAATCCAATTTGTGACTGTTGAGACATCAGTCATGGTTTGACAGAGAAATGTTTGAGATTGTTACAAGAAAGCAATAGAGCAGTTAAAACTTGTGATTAAAGTTTGTTAGACGCCGAGTTAAAAGCAAATAGTTTACGAAGTTGTGCATTACTTCGTAAACTTAAACAACTGTTGTAACTGCCTCAAGTTCATAATTTAACATCAAATGCACAGAAGACACGTAACAGAAGATGACTTTAAGAATTCTGTATCGACGAAACAAATTGTCCAGACACGTGAACGGACATATACTGCGTTGTTCGTGGAGCCTCATTTATTTATCACGGGACACTTCACTTTGGGGGCACAAGTATGGCACTATCCCTCGCTAGAACTTGTGCGAACAATTAAGTATTACTCTGGTTACGTCACTACGATTCAAAAATTTGACAATACAAAAATCATTGCAGTTTCTGACGACGCAGACCCTGAACAATACATAGCATATTATAACTATGAAACAGGAGAGGCAGTCGGTGAAAAAGGCACAATTAATAGCAAAGTATGGGCGTGCATTTCGTCAAAGACTATTTGTTACTATGCAGCAAACGAACTGGTACTACATGACTACGACTGTGCGACTAAAAAATACAATACACCAATTCCAAAAGAAGGAGGCCTTCCATATCTAGAGAGAATCGTCAACGATAGCATCTTAACAATTAGCGTCAATTATACCACTCACAAAACAACTGTAACTCAGTGGAGTACCGCAAATAACATCATAACAAAAACATGGAAAAAAGAGTTCTCTGGTGAAGTTCATCCATTATCCATTTTCAACAATACCCTTTGGTTCGTGCCAAGCAAACGAAAAAAGGTACAAGAGATTTCGTTAACGAATGGAAATACCATTCGAGTAGCACGCCTAGAAGGCGCACATCGTTTGTCGCACCTTGTCGATAATTGGTACTATACTGTTTTGAACGAAGTAAAACATATGTTAATTTATAACGCAGAGGATAATATGCGAGAAGTATTTACGTATAACATTGGTCATTACTTGCACAGCTTGGTTTTGAATCCAAGTAAAACTGTGATGCTATGGTGTACTGGAGATGCGGAGATACAGGTGCATCGGTTGCGTGAAGATGTGACAAAAGAAGAGCAAAAATTCATGGAAACCTTGATGACTACCTTTGCATACTTTGATCTAACAATAAAGTCCTAAGATCTACTAATAATTGCGTGGTGTACTTCTGTTAGTGGTGTTATTGCTTAATCAAATGGTTTGTCAAAATTACCAAACAAAGTAACTGAACCTTTCACTTGGCGCATCAACATCAACATACAAGTACTATTTTCATTTGGGAAATGTGATATTTTATTTACGCCCAACAGGCATACATGAGCAACAGCACTAACACTACTACACCTCCACCCTACGGTGACATCGTAGCCGAGCTGGTGCTCAGTGAAAGCACTCGCCCACCCGTTATAGTAGGGCACTTGATATTGTTTATTCTATGCCTTGTGTACCGTAAACACAACCCTATAAGATCAAGAAGCGTCATACCGTACATTGTCACACTAGGAAATATTTACTATATGCTAAGTTTAGCTGTGGTCAGTTTCATTTTACTCAATTATCCAGTCTACATTGAGGCCACATGCTATAGGTACTATTTCACACCAATCTAACAACATCTAGGCAAATTGTGTTTACCACACCAGTTGAACTAGCAGCAGTGATAATTTGCTCTTACCAGTTCCTAAGATTTCTTGTTATGAATAGGTTGTCAAGAAACAAAGTGGCTTTTCGCAACGACGTAACAACTGACACATCGTTACAACTCGAAGATGAAACTAACCCAGGCACAGAAGTCGCAAACAACGTAGACACTTTGGCAACAGAAGATTCGTCAACAGGACGAAAGCTTTCCGAATCAACTAGAAGAGTACTTGCCGCGATAATCTCATTACCGTTCAGCATTGGTTTCTCGATAGTGTATTGCACAATTATTGGCATCATTTTGTTGATAACGTTCCTTGTCGAGAATAGAGCCAATTTAAACAATCCAACAAAAGTTACATGTTTAGCTCTACAGAATGATTTGTTGTACTGGTTCGTAGGCGCGATCCTCATGGTACTGACATTTGCAATATTACTAATTATCGTGGACGTGATAATTAACTTTAAACATTTCATTCGTTTGCGTTTGAAGCACATATTCATCGTTTCGGATCCTCTCGTGTTTCGATTGGAATTCTACTTGTATGTTCTCATGCACATTGCTTTTTGGATAGCACGCCTCGTTCCAGCCCTCGCTACCAAGAACGGATTACCAGTTTATGTCGGAACCATTACTCATATTTTCACGTTGGACATTGTTTCCCTGTTCATAAGTCCATTTATTCCACTAGTGAAAACAATTTACTGGACTCACAATAGCAAAGATAAAGAGTTGGATGAGATCGATTTGGAATCACCAACTAGTACAGATTATGGTTTCTTTGCCAACTACAAACGAAACGCAGCAGTGTTGCGTCGATTAATAGAAAACAAAACGACAAGGAATTTATTCAAACAATTCACAGTTCGAGAATACAGTGTTGAAAATTTACTTTTGTACTTGGATGTGCAGAAATTCAAAAAATTGGAAAAGACTAGTGCAAGAAAGAAAATGGCAGAAAAGATTGGACAATTGTATCTGAAAGATGGTACGTTGCAAGTCAATTTGGCTACCACTGTTCTAAAAAAGACAGAACAAGTGATCAAAGAGATTCAAGTACAAGAGAAAATCGACGAAAATGCGTTATTAGATTTAGAGATTGCAGTGACTGATAATTTACTAGATTCGTATAGTCGATTCTACTACACTGCTCCATTTCAAAAATATATTGCAAAATTAAATGTTTAATCTGCATCTCCACCACTGTCACTGTATCCACTGTCTGCTGATCCTGCACTCCAATCATCATCAGAATAGGCACCAGAGTCACCTGACTCAACCACTTGTTTTTGTACCTCTCCATGTTGTTTGACATCATTTCTACAAAACAAGTGTAGGACGCCCCAGATTCCTAGAATCACGAGTACTTGTATAACTAGAGACTTTGTCGACGATTTAGTGACGCATTTTGTTTGTATGGGTATGAATACCTTGAAATCATAATCAATTCCAGAGTAGAGATTTTTCTGCGCTACCGTGATCTAAATGGTGAGTATATTTGATCGATCTTACAGTTGATTCTGATTTATGAATAGCATCGTTCGATGAATCTTCGACTTGTATGTCCTCTGGTGCGACTGTCTTTTCGAAATATATTGTCGTATTAAAAATTGGTACAGGAACTTTCCATTTTGTATTCCAAGTCAATCCATTTGTTTTATCGCGTGTTGATAAAAAGTTAACTATTGTATACTCGAATAAAAACTTTGTGGCTCCAATGTTTGATTTTAGAGGACTAAATAGTACGTTCAATCTCATTGCTTTGCTATTTGGTTTGTAGATGGAGGATGATACCACTTGAATGTTATCTGTAAGCGCTTGGACGGAGAAATTTTGAATGTCTGCTGCATACCCATCACTTGTAGCATAGTTTTGAATTGAACGATAGAAATTCGAGTAAGAGCCTTCGAAAAATAGATCATATTCTTCTACCACTTTGGCGTTGCAATCTGTAATATTAACTCGTGTAAGTATTGAGTTGATTGTATACCAACGAGCACAGACGAATGTAGAAATAACTACTACTACGAGTCGTAACAGCATTGTTTGTTTGCTTTTCATGTCATACTCAACACGTGTTTGTTTGACTTGTAAACGTTTTTCATGACTATGGGTCAATTTCAAGTAGCAATTTTATGCAGCATCGCGCACACGTTACGTAGCGCACTTCGTTCATTATCCAATCCCTGTATGGTGTATCTATCAAACGTCATGCTTTTAACGAATCCCAGCATTTGCACGAAAAAACAATGGATACTCTGAAAGGCTTTCTTTCACTATTGGCTCTTCTTGCCTGCGTGAACGCCATCGCAGTGTGGGGATACAACGATAGACTGCAACTATCAGATGGTACTCCATTAGGTGGCAATGCGGCTCCATTAGTCGACCCAGATGGTGTAATAACCAACAAGACTATTGTTTCGTTTTGTTCGAACCGTGTACACAGTATCATCGTCACAACGACTGGGGTTTATACACTTGGAAATACAGGAAATGCAGACAATAACAACAAAGGTCAGTTGGGAGTGAACAGTACCATAGTTCATACTACACCCAAACCAATAACTATTTCTGCTGACATCTCAAACAAGACCATTGTTGACGCAGCATGCGGCGGCGCTCATTCCCTGTTGCTTTCATCTGATGGACAAGTTTTCGCGTTCGGAGACAACACATACGGTCAGTTGGGAGATAATACTCTGGTAGCAAAGTACGTCGCGACAGCTGTTATCTCTACCGGAAAAATTATTAAACAAATCCAAGCAGCCGATCGATACTCCATTTTGCTCGCAACTGACGGAACTGTGTACGTCATCGGTAGCAATACCAATGGAAACATTTGCATGGGATCAAGTGCTGCCACGTACAAGTCACCAACACAAATCTCCACAAGCTTAAACTTTACTTCCGTTTCCGCCTCGTCAAGTTTCACGCTACTTCAAACTACTGATACATCACTTTACATGTGTGGTTTATGTTTACAAGGACAATGTGGACTGGGAACAGGAACTAGTTTCGTTTACACACCAACAAGACTATTCAACGGTCTTGTAGATCCAGTTTTGTTGTACGTTGCTGGTGGTTCTCATGGTGTTGCCGTTTTACAAAACCAAGGTTTACTCACGTGGGGAAGTGGATCAAATGGACAACAAGGAACAGGCGATTCATACGCATCTAATAGTTACACTCCTCATGGTGTTACTGATACAGCCAAAGTACTAGTTGGTAAAACTATCACATCAGTACAAGCAGGATACACTTCAACGTGTCTACTTGTGAACACTGGTGATGTATACTGTTATGGTAGTAGTGCTCAAGGTAATAACGATATTGGTTACCCAAGTCCCATACAAGACTCTGCCAACTATTTGTTCTACAATCCTGTTGTCAAAATGGTACGTAGTGCATGGGCGCTAATGCTTTGTGCCGATGGAAAGCTATACACTTCTACACCAAGTTACACTTCTCTTTCCAAGTATACTCCAGGTCCACTCGTTGACAGAAATAACCTTCTATACGGAAAGATCATCTCACAAATTGCACTTGGAAATCAACACGCGTTGTTCTTGACAAGTGAAGGCAATGTGTACAGTACTGGCGCAAATACATTTGGTCAATTGGGGATTCAAGCAACCTCTGTCTACCAAAGTACACCTATTGCGATCAACGATACACTTGGCGTGTTGACTGGAAGAACAGTTAGTGGAGTATATGCAGGTTACTATCACAGTGTACTCGTACTGTCGGATGGTAAAGTTGCTACATTTGGTCACAACGATTATTTCCAACTTGGAACCGGTACTGGATCAGATAAATACACTCCAGTAATGGTTGTTGATTCTGGTAACGTTATTGGCACAAGAAAAGTTGTAATGGCAGCTCCATCAGCTTCTACTACTGTGTTATTGTGCGATGATGGAACTGTTGTTGGTTTTGGCTATGATGGGTTTGGTCAACTTGCGCAAACCAGCAGTAGTTCATTCAGAACAGCTCCAGTCAAGTTCTTAGATCAAGGTAACGTACTGGTAAACAAGACAGTTGTTGCTATTGCCTCTATGGACTATACAACATTGTTGTTAACGTCTGATGGTACCGTAGCTACTGTTGGCAGTAACTCGTATGGTAACCTCGGTATCGGTATGACTCCTGACAACACTTACCATTATACAATCAACACAGTTGGTGTACCAAACGTCACTCAAATAGCTACTGGTTCAAGACACGCCATGTTGTTAACTACAGATGGAAACGTCTACACGTTTGGTCAATCAGGGTTTGCAGGTTGTCTAGGCACAGACAGCAGTACAAAATACAACTTGCCATACGCTATTAATGATACAAAGGGTGTTTTCGCTGGAGGTAAAAAGATCATCAAGGTTGCAACTTCTTCATACAATAGTTTCCTCGTGCGAGATGACTACAAAGTTTTCTCTTGTGGTTCCAGTACTAGTATGGGTGATGGAACAGGTTTAGCAAGTAACATACCTACACCAATGATAGATCCTAATGGTCTTTTCAATGGATTATCAGGTATCACCTTTGCTTTGGGTGGTCAATCAGATTCTATGATGACTACAGGAAATGTTTCGTTTACGCCACATACAACTTTGCCACCAACTACAACGGCAACTCCTGTTACTACTACAACGGCTACTCCTGCACCAACTACTACGACAGTAGCGCCAACTACTACTGTATCACCTACATCGGCACCTACTACCACTATTGCACCCACAACAACAAAAGCAGCTACTACTACCACCACTCCTATGACAACTACAAAGTCACCAACCACTACATCATCACCAATAACTACAGCATCGCCAACGACAACAAATGCAGCTACAACTACAAAGGCGCCAACTACAAGTTCTCCAGGTACTACCTCCGCACCAACTATGCAACCACCTTCAACAACTCAGTCTCCAACAACATTCACGCCAACAACTAGTGCACCCACAACTTCTCCTACTACCACCACTCCAACAACTAGCTCACCAACTACATATACTCCAGGTACCACATCAGGACCAGTAACAACTCAATCGCCAACGACAGGTGCACCAACCACTAGTCCATCGACTACAACAGAATCTCCAACACAAGCACCTACAACAACAACTACTGCAGCACCTACATCAAGTGGCACTGTTGTCATAAACGTAGCAGCAGTTGTTTCCACTCAAGTAACAGGAGATTCATCAAAAATTCCAACACCAACGACACTTGGTTCTGCAATGATATTCACTACTAGTGGTGCATCCACTACTGTATCAGTAACACCACAAAAAACAGAAATACCAACTGGTTCAGGTGTTCAACAAGCCTTTTTGAGTTTCTCCATTACTCAAATTTCTACAACGGTGCAAATACGTGTAACCATGTTTGATGCTTCAGGAAAAGAAATTGCAAACAAGATTGTAACTGTATCTGCTACTGGAACATTCCAAGCTGATATTACATCATTGTTGATTGCTGCTAAACGTTCATTACGACAAGTTGTAGTGAATGGTCAACAAGTGTCATTTGGGTTGACTGCAGTAACTCCAGATGCGGCTGTAGCGATCAGTCCCACTGTTTCCATGTCACTACAATACGCACCAACTACAAACGCACCTGAATCAACTATGAACTTGGCTATTATTATCGCAGTACCAGTTGCTGTTGGTTCTGCAGCTATTGTAGCTGTTATTGCATTGATAGTAACTATTATCGTTGTAGTATGTGTTGTTAGAAAGAGAAAACAAAAGGCACCACTCAAGGTACAACCAGAATTCGAAATGTTGGACGCTGTTGATTTACGCGTGCAAGATTAAAATTTTTATTTATGTTGGAGGTTGTTCATTTGCCAAAGTGTTATTGGCAATCTTTTCTCTACATTTTTCTATTACATGTGCCAATGATGCTGATCCTCGCATGATAACTTCTATGGTATGTTCAACATAAGTTATCGTTGTTTTTCCTTTTGGTGGTCTTTTGAATTTAAATCGAATAGTGTATTCTACTGTATTTTCTGATGGGGTTGCTTCATCAAACGGCGATGTTTCGTACTGTACGCTACTTCTCTTGGAACGTGTCCCTTTCGGCGAAGCTTCGAAATTAACTGGCGATTCTGCATGCAAACTAGAACGCTTTTGTCGCATCGTCGGTGAGTCCACAAACACTGGCGATTCCAAAACTAAACTACCTCTCTTTGATCGATTCCCATTCTTTGGAGATGGATCGACGACAGGTGATAGTTTAAAATCAACACTATTTCTTCTTGATTTCGAAGTCATTGAAACATAAATATCAATCAAATGTTCAGAAATATTGAACGTTTGTGTTTCTGTTTTTCTACTTGTAAATTCAATCTTGTTTTGTTCCAGATTAATTGTTATTCTTCCATTTGTATCATATTGCAATTGTTTCTTTTTGATTTTTGGTTCTGGATGAATATCGTGTGAAACAACTACACATGCTTGATTATCTCTAAACTTTTCTGGTTTTCTTTTTCGTCTTGTTTTTGGTGTCGTTGTGCCACTTGTGCTACTTGTGCTACTGCTGGTATCATCAAAATCTAACTGGGAAGTATCTAACACGCCATGTGGAATTTGCAACTCTTCAAATGGTATAGGAACATTTTCTGGCAATTCAACTGGATACGAAACCAATGGTGATAATTGTTGAATAAAGTTATATTCTTCCTCTTTTCTACGTTGTATGGCCAATCTTTCAATCACTTCCTTTCGTTGCGTTACCAATCGTTGATACCTATTCCGCAAATTGGTAAAGAATAATTTACAAGTTCTCCGATTTTGTTTCTCTTGTACAAATTCAAACATTTTTGTTTCTAAAAATAACACTTCACATGCTTGTCGTGCTTTCATTGCTCTATATGCTGATTGTATGGCTACAATTGCGTTTATCTTCTTTTCACGCCTACGATTGGTATCTTGGTTGACTTGGAATGATCGAACGAGTGATTGTATCATGGTTGCGTTGGCAATTGTTTCTCGTCGTAATTGGTGCGTTTGGTGTCGAGTATTGCGTGCGTGGAGTAAACTTTGTAGTGATAATGCAAGATTTCGAGCGTTACGCATTGCTTCGACTTGTAGTTTAGCTTTTCTTACACGGAACAGTGATTGTAGTGTAGTTACGACACTCTTGAGTTTTGCTTGATGTATGTTTCGTAACTCTGCTATTTGCTCTCGTGCTTGTCGCGATCGAAATAGCGTTTGTAATCGTACTGCTGCTGTCTCTATCTTCATACGCTCTTCTTTCATTCTCTGCACTTGTTTTTGCGCTAGGTACATTCTTATTAACGATTGTATCACAGTTACACTCTTCATTCTCTCCTTCTCACGTTGCATCTCATGAGCTTCACTCCTCGTTCTCCGTGCATGATACAATGCTTGTACAAGTGTCGCCAATTCAACTTTGATCAACTCTCTTTCATGCAATCTCTGAGCAAGTTTTCCTCTTGCAAGACTTTGTATCGTAGATAAATGACTGTTACTTCTCTTATGTTTTGCTCGCGACGATTTCCCTCGTAATGTACTTTGCAACTCTTCTACGTATGCTAGTGCTTGTTTATGTTTGATTTGTGTGGCTTGTCGTCGTACTAACGCTTGTAACGTGGTGATTTTTTGCATTTTGTCAAGACTTGCAATAGATATGTTTCTTCTTGTTTTGTTACCTTGTAAAAATGCTAATAATAGCTCACTAGCGTATCGCGTTCTTGGTAAAGTTTTCGATTCAAAGAACATGATCAGTTCATCATACTTGGTTATCAAACTAGTGGAATCTCCAATCTTTTGGTAATATTCGTGTAAATTTTGTAAAATAGTTTGTACATTTCTGTACTCGCTCACAGAAATCATTGGCCATTGATTTAGTTTGAACATGTTAACCTGTTTGTACATATGTGCAAAATGATAATATCCTTGTGCAGAATTGACTTGATCGTACAACATTAACGCTTGTTGTTCATCTTTTATCCTTTCCATGGCATCATGGGCTTGTAACAATTTCAAATTATTTTGTATAATGGTCAATTCGTCTGATTCTTCGACATTGGAACAAAGATTTTCCAATCGTGCGATTGCACGCATACCAAACATTTCTGATTTTTTACCAGGTACAGATACCGCTCCTTCACTGATAATCTCTTCGTACGTCATTAACGTTAAACGTTCTGCTCTCCAGATAGCAATATCTCGATAGAACAGTAACACCAAATCGTATAACACGTTCAAATCGTCAGTAAACGTTAGTTTCTGAACTTTTTCTCTATTTTCTTCGTGATAAGTCTTGTACGCTTCTGCGAAGAGTTTATTAACTTCCTTGGCGTGTAATCCAGATGTTTCGTACGAACTTTGATTCTGTGCAATTGTTCTCCATACCCATAACCAAAACCAATTGATTTCTACTTGCGTGTATCGCTGTGTTGGCTTCTTCCATGTCATATTCAAGTTTTGACTCCTACTCCAATGTACACGTTCCGTAATGTACACAATAAACTCTTGTACACTAATTTCACTCATTGGATACACAATCTTGTTATTTCCAACATGTAATGTTGAAAATCGATCAAAAAATGGATGTCGATTTACAAACTTCCATACTTGATCTCCTAACGTTTCTTCACTTTCAGTCAACTCTTTGATCATGTACTCTCCATGAGAATTAAATCGTTGAGGAAGTAGTGCGTAATCGAAATATTGTATGATATCCCAAATAGAACGACTTTTTGTCATTTGTTCGTCTTGGAGAATCTCTTCACGAATTACTTTTCTTACTTTGAGCATGGAGAATCCGTAACGACATTGTATCAACATGAATTTGATTTGACGAGCGGCGAGTAGAAAATCTTCCAATAGAGAATCGTTTGCGTGTATGGCCATTTCTTTTGCGAGTTTGATATCCTGAATAATTCCATCGACTTGTTCTCGTGTTGTGATTTTATAAAAATCGGCAACTGACTTGAATAGTTTCTGAACGTGTGGTGTTTTTGTACATTTTAACACTTTATAAAATTGTGAAAATGTTTGTTCGTGGTACTCGATTCGTAATAATTGCGTTAAACTGTACAAGTGATAAAATTCGATGATCGTAGGGTTTAGTAGTTGCACTTGGGAAACATTTTTGAAAAACTCGTCACAAAATTCCCACCACGCAGCCACGTTCATAAACAAATCTCGAAACATTAGAAAATGTGCGAGTATGCTAGCTATTAATGATAAAAACAATTCATACGCTTTGAAATCTTTGTAGTGACCCAAATAGTAAAAATATCGTAAATGAGCGCCTAATTGTGCGTTGAAGCAACCAGTTGTGGGATCGACATCACGACCAAAACGTTTCAAATCAGAAAAAACTAATTCTTTCATGGTTTTAAAATCAGATTTGCAACGATAAACTTTGAATCGTAATGAGCGTAATCGCTCACTTTCATACTTGGAAGATAATTGTGAAATTCTGAACTATTAGCTTATGTGGAACTCCTTACTTTTCTAGCCATATTAGAGCTTGTTCTAGTATGATTGGATTCTGTTCTTGTTGGAGAGTATCGACAGCAGATTGTATTCCTTCCAATAGAGCTACTATTTGCGTATAGGAATCAAAACTACGACTTTTCCGAACGATTCTATTCGTGTTAGCGTACTACGCTGGTATCGTACATTGTAGCGAATTTGTATGCTCTTCTATGCTCTAGATTCTCTCGTAGTTGCTGCAGCTCACGAACATTTTGTTCTACTTCGTTCTAAATAATATAAGACAACAAAAACGAGAACATACCCAAGCGTATACCATCTTGTTCACTCAACTTTTTGTAAAAAACGATTTTAATTTTTCAATAATTTGTCCAACTCTCCAGAACGATGTAACGCTTGAGTATCATCATTTCCGCCAATAAATTTTTGATTTATCCAAACGTTTGGTACAGTACGATGATTTGACATTGCTTTTAGTTCTTCGTGCATCTCGGGACCATCAGGAAGAGTATCGAGTTCTACGGTCTTGAATTGCGGATAAACTTTTGCGAATAAAGATTTTGTGTTTTCACAGTGACTGATAGATCGGTAAGCGAACGATGGTTGTTGTACGACTTACGGGCAGTATGTTTTCGAGAATACGACCACCTTATTGGAGTTGATAATCTTCTGTATGGCTCCACGAAGCATGTTTAACGTCAGTTTTTTACAAATTTCTTATTGGCAAATCCACCACTACATGGAGGACATCATTGCGATAACATCTGGTCTAATTCTTTGAGTACTGAATCCAAATAATCGTCTTCTCTAAATTTTGGATCATCCCAACCGAAAGGCAATGGACATCCAGGAACTACTAACGCATTAAGAGGCTTGTTATACACATAGTTTCTAACACAAATTGCAGGAAACGTTTCTTCTTTCAACCCTTTACATAATTGTCCTTGCACTACTCCATTTCTTGTGATAAACGCACGTCCGCCACCAGGATCTCGCATGTCGACAAATACACCCAACAAGTCATCGTCTTGTAAATCTGGAACAAATGCAAATTCGTACTTATCTGCTGTGTCTTTGCTGTATATTGAAGCGGAGCAGCGCGTCATGTATAGTCCTACACCGTTATAATTTCCAGTTCCTCCCAAATAGTTATCATGCCGATAGGAGCTCCCTTCAATTATACCGATTACTGAATTACTATCGTAATCGAGCTTTGCTTGGAAATGTCCTAGTGTTCCAACACTAACAGGTTCGTGTGCTTTTATAGTCCTCCAATGGATTGCACCCTTGCATAATTCCTTGGGTATCGAAAGATCTAGCGAGAACTTGTCATTGGAGTAGTACATTGTTGTGATTTGCTTTATGAATTTTTTCGCGAGAGTTTTTACGTCAATGCTAAAGGTTGAGAATATAACATCACCGTTAGGGATGTCGCCCACCCTAGAACTTGTTTGCATTATTTACAACCATAATAGTTACAGTGCAAAACAAGAAGAAATTGTAGCAGTGGCGTACGGTGTAGATCTATGGTTGAACAAGGGCTTTTGGTGTAGTGGAAGCACGGTTTGTCAAGTCAACAGGTGCGAGATCGATACTCGCATGGTCCGTTTTATATAACATTCTGTCACAACTGTCGTACGCATCTAAGGGGACGCAACTCATATCTACGTTTCCAGTTTATTCAAAAAAGACTTGACGAGGTGCTGCCGAAGCAAGAATGGCCAATTTGCAACCAATGGCTTGAACCTTACTAAACAATTCTTTTACAAGTATCACTGATGTAGCTCTTTTCGTGCTAACCAAATAATCCAAACAAATCTTCATCGTCTCCAGTCATTGAAGAGTCGCTACTAGATTCATAATCAGGAATTTGTTGTCGTTCAGTATAGGTAAACACCCCAGCGCCCAATCCGAAACATAAAAATTCATATACTGCTTCTTCTACGCGGCTCTCCACTAGTGGCATCATAGATTTTACCGAATACGTCAAGCCTGGTTCGAATATTTGTAACATTTCCAATTGGTTCATTTCAGGATTTATATTTAACAACTCCATGATTCTGTGCACGTTGCTCGATACAACTTGGCCCTTTTTACATATTGTCTTACTCTTTATGATATCAATTGTACCTTTAAGAATTTTTGTTTGGACTTGCGCTTCTTGGAACCATATTGTCTTTGTTGGTTCGATACGAGTGTGTTCTTTCTGTACAATGATATCGCAGCGTGCTTTAGAACCTAGTTTCGGTCGTTTGTACGACATGTTTTTGTTCAATACTGCATCAATTTGTTCGATAGACATGTTTGTGAGAATAATTCCAACTTCGTGATGCAAAAATTCAGGAAGGGTTTCTAATATGGATATCTTGTTATTTTTGGTTTCCTCGTTTTTGTTTTCTGCTATATAAGAGGCAAGTCCTTCCAATATGCAACTACGTTTGCTCATAATGAGTGTTGCGTCATTACCAAAATCTTGTCGTATGCCTGACACCTGTTTACACGAAGCTCCCTCTGTTTTGACAACTATTACACGGTCGAACAAGTCTAGCGAGACTCGAAAGAGTTTAGAGTTGAGTGTTTTGGTAGTAGGTGGTGTACAAGTTCGTTTTCGCATTGTTTAGGTTGAGTAAAGATGGATATTTACTAACATAGTTTAAGCAGTGAGGGAAGTGATGGCACTTTCTTTAGCATGCTTCAAAGCAACCTTTGCGATTTTCTTTAAAGATTTGCCAATTTTGAACTTGCGAGTATCACTCAAGGAACCAATTGCCTCAATAGCTTTCGATTTGAGACCTTCTTTGGCACCATTTAACGCGGATTTTGCAAGCTTCTTAAGACTCTTGCCAAGTTTGAACTTCTCACTCATACCAATTGCTTCCATTGCGGCAGATTTAGCGCCACTTTTAGCTCCTTGGAGAGCAACTTTGCCTAGCTGCTTTAGTGACTTGCCAATCTTCTTGAGTTTGAACTTTTGTGAGTCGCTCAGTGAGCCTATGGCGTCAATGGCTGCGGATTTGGCACCCTCTTTTGCTCCTTGTAGTGCGGCCTTGCCAAGCTTCTTTAGTGCTTTGCCGAGCTTCTTGAAGAGTTTGTCGCTCATCTCAGCATACT